>Ga0180432_10000411_pt1 | contig 69296 bp, 71 predicted proteins | sample SS_ome_10_FD_132414 | JGI IMG/M metagenome (GOLD analysis project Ga0180432, IMG submission 132414) | Hypersaline lake sediment archaeal communities from the Salton Sea, California, USA - SS_1_MS_2 metaG | ecosystem: Environmental > Aquatic > Non-marine Saline and Alkaline > Hypersaline >...
AATTCCGTTGCATCCGAGGTAACCTAAAAGTTCGCTCGGATTATTTCCGGTGACCCTGTTGAGTATTTCTGAATTTGCCGAAGGAAGTGTCACGTGGACTGATTCGTTTTCCATGATGTCGAATGAAGAAAAGTTGATGATGGATTTGGGGTCGCTTGCGTTGATGATCATCGTCGAGTCTTCGCACTCGATGTCGACATTACCTGAAACTACTTCGTCGACTTTCGGGAGCGCAAAGACGCATGCCGTCATCGCGAAGATGATCGCGGTTGTCAAAAGAGAAATTTTCAGTAATCTACCTGGCCCCATCTTGCACCTACCACCTTTGCACCTACCGCCATTAAAATAAAAAACCCATAGCCTGAATCAGCTATGGGTTTTGCCTCAAAAACTCTTTCCCGGTAACTGACTGCCATAGCCAAATGGCTTTAGGCTCTATAGCTTTGCGCCCTCATCTTTCGATAAGTTTGCCCTTTACGGTATTATATTAATATATGAAAAGAGCTGGATTTCCGTTGCCCTAACCTCTATTATAAATCTACCTTATAAACTATATATTGTCAAGCAAACCCGGTGGATTTCTTTATTGGATCACGAAAACGCCTTCTGTTTTGATTTAACTTGTTCGTTTATAATAAGATACAAAAACACAAATTTTTAAATTTCTTGTGAAAACCGTTAGAAATTAACACAAAATTAATAAAGTATTAACCTTATATTAATATTTAAAAGGTATATTTAATATGACAATAAAGAGAGGAGATTGTGGAAAAATAAAACAAAATGGAAACAGTGGGCACCTACCGCTATTCCACTTTTAAAAAGTCGCGCTTCCGCGCGACTTTTTTTATATAATCCTGTTTTCGAATGACATTTGACGAGCGCAATGAAGAGTGCCCTTATATCTGCGATGAAATGACGCGTTTCAGTATGCCACGAAAAAAGATTCAAATTCCCCTTTGTAATCCTCCCAGGTAACCTGCACATCGTCCACAAATGCGTGCGGAGGACCTTTGCGGCACCAGAGGATCATCTTCTCTACGGACTTCTTGTCCCCTTCAAATACCGCTTCGACTCTTCCGTCCCAGAGGTTTCTCACCGTACCGGTAAGACCTAAACTCTCGGCTTCGTCTCTTGCGTAAGCGCGGAAGAACACACCCTGGACCGAACCGGATATCAATACATGTGCTCTGGCTTTAGTCATTATACCTTTGCGGGTTTCCGAATATTGGGATGAGTTTTATACAGACATGTTTTTGCGGAATTTGCGCGTCAGTCTTCTTCCAACTTGTACCCGATGCCCCTTACGTTCTTTATGAACTTTCCTGCTTTTCCGAGTTTCTCCCTCAGATGCCTGACATGCACGTCTACCGTCCGTGCCACGACGACCTTTTCCTCTCCCCACAAGTAATCCAGGATCCGGCCCCTTGTAAACACGCGGCCTTTTCTTGTGGCGAGAAATTCCAGAATATTGAATTCTGTAGGCGTTAGTTCCACTTTTTGCCCGTCAACCGTTACCTCATACTTTTGCAGGTCTATCTCCATTATATTGCCGACAGTGATCTTCTCTTCTTCCAGGCCCCGCCTTCTCAAGACCGCCCTTATCCTGGCGCTCAGTTCGTTCAGTGAAAAAGGTTTGACCACGTAGTCATCCGCCCCCATATCCAGGCCGGAAACCTTTTTATTTTCCTCACCCTGTCCGGAGAGCATGATAATGGGTATCGAGGAGAATTTTTCCTTCTCCTTCAAGTTCCTGCATATCTCAAATCCGTTCATACCGCCCGGCAGGACCAGGTCCAGAATGATAAGATCAGGTTTCTCCTTATCCAGAAAGGCGAACAGGCCCTTTGCGCCCGAAAATCCCCTGACGTCGAAGCCCTCGTCCTCAAGATACGCAGAGACCGTCTTGACGATATCCGGATCGTCATCAACTACCGCTATGAGCTTGTTGTCCATCACTTATCAGTATAAGGAAATCTTTTGCCTAGTCAAGGTTGCCCAAAATTTAATCCATCTGTTTTATCGCTTCCTGGATCAGGGGAAGAAGCGCTTCCGTCTCTTCTTTGGTCATTCTCCCCAACTTGGTAAACCTCAGCTGGTCCTGGGCGTTCCTGCTTTCTCTGGTGATCTGCAGCTTCTTGGGTCCCTTGTTATAGGAACGGACGCTCACGGTCAACCGGTCCGAGTCGGTTTCCCAGGATTTTGAAAACAGGCTTTCATCCAAACTGCTGTCATACGGCATTTTTTATTCCCCCTTCTTAAGTTGAAAGTATAGTGCGTTCTCCGCTTGTTTGCGTTGTTTTATTGTAACTCCACAAAAGAATCTTTACAAGAATTTATCGCTTCTATCACGCGGGAGAATTGAGGGACAGGTCTGAGATTGACTCCAGGGACAGGTCCAGGATTAAGTTTGGGGACAGGTCTGGGTTCAAAATCTTTTACGGTCCAGGTTCAATTTGAAAAACGTCCCTTATGCGGAGTACATGAATTTGCGTCTCAGCATCAGCTGTTCTTTCGCGTCGAAGGGCGTCATCGGCATCTTGAGAAGCAATTTCTTGACCAGCTGAAGCATCCATTCAAAGGGATTTCCCGGCTTTATCTCCTCCGGAATATTCTCGTCGCTGAAGGTAAGCATGTAATAAAGGTCTTTTAACGCCACTCTCCTGCCGGTCAGCTGTGACATCAGGTTCCGCATATCACGGGCGATGGGCTTTTCCTCCTTGATGGCATCAGCAGTAAGGCATGCCTGAAGAGCTCCGACTATTGCCGCTTCCAGCGTAAAGGCCCAGCCCTGATCCTCGAGCGTCTCAAGGTTCGGGAGGGCCAGGATCCTTGTCCTCTCGATGAGCTTCCAGAACTCCCCGTCCTTCTGCCGGCTAAGCGAAGTAATATTCAATTTTGTAGCTCCCAGCACGGGGGTCCTTTCGCTTCTTTCGCTGTTGGCGATCGCGGCTTTTACATCATTATGAGTTAATCCCAGCGGATCATCGTATGTCTTAATAGTAATCATGCCCTTGCCGAAGCTCCCGTCCAGGGTCCGCTGGACCCTGCCTGCAGAGCCCTTGGGAAACATCCTCTTGGGGAGGATGAGGTCGATCTTCTTTTCAGCGACCGTCGCGGAGTGTCTCATGAGCATCTCATAAGCGGCGTAAACGGCTTTTTCGCCTCCGGTCTTTTTATAATACACCTTAAGGTCAACGGGTTCCCTGCTTATTTTCCGGATCTTATATTCGATAGCGTTCTCCGCCTGCATGAAAGGATATTTTTTTCCGTCCGGCGTCGTAACGCCCTCCTTGTTAACGGTCAGTTCCGCTCCTCGTGCGAACACGACCGGGAACCCTTCATCGTCACTTAAGACCTCTCCGCCGGGAAGCACGATCATCAGCTTCCCCCCTTCGACGTCGATGTGATGCACGCGGTCGTCCACTATTGCAAAAACCTGCGCGGCTTCGACCTCTTCGTCCGCATGAATCTTGATGCTGTCATACATCGTGGACAATGCCCCCGTGCCCAGATTTTCAAAGACCCCTTTTACTTCAACCCCGTACACTCCCGTGCCGGGAACCTTCGGGCCTATTTCGGCAGGGTCCGCGACCCGGACCGAAAATGTCAACGATTCCGCTTTCTCCAATCTGGCCAGTTCTTCTTCCAGCTGCTTCTTCATCAGCTCCAGAAAGGTCCCCCTTTCCAGGCTCTCGTTCCCGCCTATGACCCTTCCTACTTTATACCTGCCGGTCTTTTTATCCTTGTCCAGCTTGATCGTGGGAGGGCTGTCGACCACGTCGTCCGAATCCAGCCGTATGAACCCCCTCAGGAGCACGCCGTTGGCCCCCACCAGGACATATCCCCCGAGGTCCTTGAACTTTTCCCAGCTCATACCCTTATCCACGGAAAAGTGCAGATATTCGCCCTGTTTCTCCATGAAACCTATGCCCTTGAGATGCAGCTTGTTGAGGGGGTTATGGCAGGTGAACCAGGTCTTTATGCCGAGCTTATCGTATATATTCTTCAGCCCCACGTCACTGATATAGGTTTTTATATGATCCGGTTTTATCGACGTGGTCTTGTCCGCGTACCAGGAATTTACCAGACTAAAGGCTTCGTACAATTCAGAAAGCGGTGTGCTCAGATTTCTTATGTCGTTCTGGATAAGCTCCAGCCCCCGCCAGATATCCTGCCCCTTATAAGTGACATTTCTATACGTAAAGCTGACCTCTCCGGTCTTTACGTCGATCGGCAGCCAGCCGTGGGTATATATATTCCCGTAAGGGTCCTTCAGGTATAACGTAAAGTGCTGCCTGTAAAAAAGCTGAAGGTCCCTGAGGTGGGGGTTCTTTATATAATTTTCCTGTGTCCACTCAACATCCCCTTCTTCCAGTTCGTTCAGCTCATCTATAACGCTGGTGCCCCATCCTTTGTGAGAGGACCAGTCCTTGCCCCACCATTCCACCGAGGTATAGTTCTGGTGGTTTATGTCGTTGAATACTCTCCACCACCACTTGCCGTCTTCCATGGCCCGGTCCAGTCTTTCTTTGACCACCCTGGCGGCCTCTTCCGTGTACTTTTCCAGTTCTTTCCACACGATCTGAGCGTGAGGGCGTTCCGCGTCTTCCGCCCGGGCAAACTCCCGGACCATTTTCAGTCTTTCCTCCCACCACTTGACGGACATCATTCCCACGCTCCTGAACCCCGTAAATACGTCCGTCGTGCCGAAATAAAACCCTACCAGGTCTTCCCAGAGTTTCTGCTCTTCGTCCGTAAGCTGGTCCTTTATCTGCAAATATGTTTCTTTGAGCTTTTCCCTGATGCTCTTCGCGTCGCCGTCAAAGATCGTATCCTGCAGCTGTTTTTGCGCTTTATTATATTCCGCCAGTTTCTTCGTCCACCAGCCGATCCTGTCCGCCTTGATCCGGGAATCATTCCAGTGCTCCTTGACCAGTTCTTCGGATGCCGCATGCCCGTAGAAGTTATAGCCCTTATAGACCGGAAGATGAAAACCGTTAAGATTGAGAAGCGCCCACAGGTCATGATTGCCGGTGACATATCTTGCCACGCCATGGTCCACAAGCTCACCGACCAGTTCCTCCGCCGCCCTGAAACACTTGACCCCGTAACTGCCTCTGTCCAGAAAATCACCAAGCAGATAAAACGTCATGCCTATGTCGTCTATATTAACGTCCTGCCGGCGAAGTTGTTCTTTTATGGATATCTTCGGAAACGCCTCGTCGTCCAGGGTGACTTTCTTGCCCGTCTTTTGATATATGGCATTCGCGATATAGCCAAGCATCGGTTTTATCGCACCGTGGTAATCCGACATGACCATTATCAGCGGCAGCTCCTTTGATCCGGCCTGCTTAAGCTCGGCATCCATTCTCCGCAGCAATCTCCGTATCTGTCTTATTCGCGCGGGAGGAGACCTCATGGCTTTTTGAGCTCCCTCGACAGCCGGAACGGCTTTACTGAATCTTTTTACGATAGGCCTGACATCACAGTCCGGCTGGTTGTTCACCCACGTCTCTTCGGTCACGCCCCTGGCAAGTTCCTGCGATATATCTATATCGCCTGCGGCTATTCTTATGTGCATCTCTTCGTGCCTGGCAAAGGTCTTTTTGTCCTCCGTTGAAAGCCGGTCGAACAGAGATTTCCTTATATAATAATATTTTTCCACCTTCTTGAACGGATCCGGCTCACCTTTCTTGTAATTTTTTACGGTCCCGTTCGTGCCTGGATGACACATAATATCCGGGGGAACACCGAGCTGCTTCACGAACACGTTGAACAGGTCGTCCTCGAGAACGACAAAAGTCCCGCCGGTCCCGGGATCGGGAATATTCTCATACGTGCGATATTCTTCGGTGTCCGCGTTTATGGTCGATGCGATAGCGCGGTTAAGAGCCTGATGTTCCTTGTCGGTAAGAGGATCATACGAAGCTGACCTTATATGCCTGGTACCGGGTGAACTTGTCCCTTTTTCCTTGACCCTGAATCCGGTAAACTTGCTTGTGACGCGCTCTTTTACCGCGGGGGATAATTCAACTCCGGCATCCTTGTACTTATCTAAATAAACGCTGAGGAGCATGCCCCAGAGATTGTCATCAGATATAAATTTATTCCACTCTTCGTCCGCTTTTGTCCTGCCAAGCTGCTTCCGTATATTCTCCTTTACCTGCGTGATCCAGCGTTCTGTAAGCATTCCGACTGCTTCGTCAAATCTGGCCTCAACGGTCTCCAGAACAGTGGCGGCATCCTTTGCTCCGGATCTCCCGATCTCGCGGGATAGTTCCTTCAATTCCTCTTTTTTATCGGGGTCGACCCACCAGCTGACACCGAAAGCGAACCTCAGGACAGGCGAAAGATTTCCAGGGCCCGATGGACGGTTCTCCTCACCGGATAAAGATACGGGCACTTGAAAGCGCTCCTGAGAGGCGGACAACGGAATGGCATATAGAACTACGGAAAGAAAAAAGAAGACCGAAAATACCAGCCTGAATGAATTGGACCCGGACAATTGCTTCATAACTCCCCCTCCTCGCAAAACAGTTTTATCCAGATAGATCACAAAATATCATATCAGTAAAGTTACTTTATGATATTCTAACATGCCGGTCTTGTTAAGCAAATAAATATCTTGCTTGCTTTTTGTTTCCTAACTCGTCTAATTTAACCCGTTTAAATTAGCCATATTATTTTATTTTGCTAATTTAATTGACAAACGGCAAAAATAGTGTATAATATGGTTGAAAGTAGAATTCGGAAGTGAACAAGCAATACGAAGTAATTATAGGAAACAGGGATCTTAAACCGTAAGGTAAAGAAATACTGGCCTTGCGGTTTTTTTTATCTCTGCGTATATGCTGCAGCTTCCGGAACTTAGGAAAGGAGGACAGGTAATAATGGCAAAAGGTGTAGTTAAATGGTTCAATAACGCTAAAGGTTATGGATTCATTACTCCTGAGTCCGGCAATGATGTATTCGTGCATCATAGCGCGATACAGGGTGAAGGCTATAAGACTTTGGAAGAAGGGCAGGAAGTTGAGTTCGAGATCAAGCAGGGCCCTAAAGGCGAAGAAGCCGCAAACGTCGTAAAGCTGTAAAAGCTGTAACCGAAAAAATAAAAAAGCCCGGCATCAGATGCCGGGCTTTTTTATCCCCCTACTCTCTTATATTACTTGTTTCCCAGAACTTTATTCACGGCCGCGAGCAGCTGATCGCCGTCGTACGGCTTTTCCATATACACGTCAACACCTTCGTCCAGGATCTTTTGCTTATATTCATTATCCGAGATCCCGGTAAGGACGACCACCGGGATACGACTGGTATCCGGATCCTGCCTGAGGGTCTTCAGGACCCACAGGCCGTCGCCGACGGGTATCATAAGGTCCAGAATGATCAGATCGGGCTTCTTTTTGTGAGCGAGCTCGATCCCACGATAGCCCTCGCTTGCGACCATGACCTCAAAGTCCTCATCCCGAAGCCTTTCCTTAATGACTTCCGCCATGTCGGCTTCATCTTCAACTATCAGAATCTTGCTCATTTCTATCCTCCTGTTACGCTGATCAGCCCTAAATATCAATATTGAAATACTTCCGCACCGCTATTCCCACCCAAAAACTCAAAAAAGCCACGCCGAGACTTATACATATCATCTCCCTGAACTTGTTCTTGAACGGGAGGGTCTTCGCCACGGAAATATAGAAGGTGAACATGAATATTATAAGCGCAGCGAACAACACGGACACGCCGAGGCATGCGAAAGGGTTCTTTAAAATAAAATATGGAAAGATCAGAATTATCACCGTAAATATGTATGCCAGTCCCGTGTAAATGCTGGCCTTTTTCGGGTCTTTGTCCCCCTCTTCTTTTGAGGATAGATATTGCGAACCGGCCATTGACATGGAAGCCGCAATACCGGTTATCAGGCCTACCACGGCTATAAGTTTTGTATTCTGGAGCGCAAGCGTAAAGCCCGAGAGCGCCCCGAGCAATTCGACCAGGGCGTCATTGAGCCCGAGCACTATCGACCCCGCGTACTTCAGCCGCTCTTCGTCTATCAGGCCGAGGACCTCCTTTTCGTGTTTTTCCTCATCCTCTATCACCTTTTCCACATCCCGGTCAAGGGATCTCAGTTCGCCGTAAGTGACCTGGGCCGACTCTTCTCCCGCTTCCATCAGCTTCAGGCTGAAGCTTAAGCCCAGAGCACGGGCAAGAAAATAATAGAAAAAAATCTTTGCCCGCAAGGGCTGGACGTCTTCGCCCGTGAACCGCTTCCAGTAATCATAATGCCTTTTTTCATCATCGGCGATGCTTTCCAGAAGCGCCCTGTTCTTCCCGTCGGGTATGACGGACGCGAGCTTTCTGTAAATATGATATTCCGTTATCTCGCCCTGCTGCCCCTTGAGGACTTTCTTTCTCAAGTCTTCACTGATCATGTTTACTTCCATTCCTGCGCTCAGGTTCCCGCGGGTTTAACCTTAATATATTCCGCAGGGACGTATTTTGCAAGAAAAAGTTTTCCCTCCCTGTAAAATTCTATATTATCAAGGTTCGCTTGCCTTGCCCTGATCTCAAGGATAACGGGCGTCTGGCTGTGCCTCAGCCCGACCATGTAGGCATCTTTCATGCTCAGGCTGAGGTGAACAAAACGCCTGTCCATGGGCTTCAATCCTTCGGCAAGGATAGTCTTCAGGTTCTCTTCCGAGGTTCCGTGGTAAAGAACCTCAGGCGGGGCTACGCTTTTCGAGGCAGGTTTGACATCAACCGAGTGGCCGTACGTGGCTCTTATCCTCTTTCCCGCAATCTCAAACCGCCCTTTCTTATCATCTTTTACGAGCTCGAAAAGGTCTTCCTTCTTAAAGTACTTAAACCTTCCCTTCAGAACATTCAGGACCTTTTCCAGCGGGGCATACCCATTCTCGTCCAGTTCCAGTTCATACCTGTCCGGCGCGTGACGAAGCACGTACGAAAGAAATTTGCTCAGCTTCACACTGTAAATCGTCATCTCAAAATAGGACGACCCTCACCCGCGCCCTTTAAAAGGACACCCATGTAAACTTTGTCGCGTTCCGGGGGCAATCATAAACACAGTCCATGCAAAGTATGCATTCCTCTTTTATGTAGCCGGCATCCTCCTTTATGGCCCCATACGGCAACCGCCTATACATGTGCCGCAACTGTCGCATTCTGTGACCTTTCGTTCCAGGAGCGAAAACTTCGCGGCAAGCGCGTAAAGGGCCCCGAGAGGACAAACCGCCCTGCACCAAAATCTCGGGATAAAAAGAGCGGAAAGGCATATTAAAACAAAGAAAAGCAGCACGGCACCCGACTCCATCAAATAATAAATACCCGCTTCAAATGCCGGCGTAAGGGTCGAAAAAATGAACCTCGTCATGATACCCAACGGATCCAGTATCGTGGACGTCTGCATCCCGAACAACGAAAATACGGCAATAAGCCCCAGGACATAGAACTTGACCGCGCGCATCCCGCCGGCCGCCCGGTTGTTAAGGAAAGTTTTCCTCTTCCTGAGCGCGCCTGTCCAGTCGATCGCCGTCCCCAGGGGGCATATCCAGCCGCAGAAGAACCTGCCGAGGGCAAGTGTCGCAAGCAGCATAATGAACGAAAATCCCATCCCTTGAAGGATCGCGCGCTGGCTGATGGAAGAAAAGATCATGACCAGGGGATCTGTCCTGGAAAAGATCCGGGAAGACAAAAATCTCTCAAGGGGATGCGCAAATGGCCAGAGAATACCGAGGAAAAGGACTAAGAAGAGCGCCTGGGAAAACCTTCTCGCGATCACGAGTTTTTTCATAATACTCATTACTCGCTGTATGCAGGGACCTCGGCAAGCGCCGCTACACCCTCTTTGACGGCTGCTTCCGCCACAGCCCCTGATTCCCATTTCTTTATCCTGGGATCAAAAGGTGTCGGAATGAGATAGTCCGGGCCGAACTTGAAATCCCTGCCGTAGGCTTTTTTCACTTTTTCCGGGATCTTTTCCTCGCGCGCCAAAGCCGCCAGCGCCCCGGCTGCCGCGGCCTTCATGCCCATGGTTATTTTTTTCGCGCGGACATCAAGAGCCCCCCGGAATATAAAGGGAAAACCGAGAACATTATTGACCTGGTTCGGATAGTCCGACCGGCCGGTCGCCATGACATATTTGCGCCCTTTCATGCATCCGACGACCTCTTCCGGCAGTATTTCCGGGACAGGGTTGGCCATCGCAAAGATCGCAGGGTAATCCGCCATGGAAAGGACCATTTCCGGTGTCACGCAGCCTGCCACCGATACGCCTATAAATACGTCCGCGCCGGCCATTGTATCCGCAAGGGACCGTTTGGGCGTCCGGACGGCATGTTTCTTCTTGTACTTGTTGATATCATCCCTGCCCGAGTGTATCACGCCTTTTGAATCGCACAGAACACAATCGCGGACCCCTTCGGCCTTGATCATATCGGCTATCCTGAGACCCGCGGCGCCCGCGCCGTTTATGGCCACGGAAAGGTCTTTTGCTTTCTTTCCGGAAAGGATGCAGTAATTTTTAAGCGCGGCCAGCGTGATTATGGCGGTCCCCCACTGGTCGTCATGGAATACGGGTATATCCAGGATCTCGTCCAGCCGGTCTTCTATCTCAAAACAGGCCGGTGCCGCGATGTCTTCAAGATTGATGCCGCCGTACATATCGGCTATCTTTATAATGACATCTATAAACTTTCCGGCATCGGTATGCCCCTCCCGGTCAAGAACCCCTTCCAGCGGAACGGGCCAGGCATCAACACCGGCAAACGACTTGAAGAGAACGGCCTTTCCTTCCATGACGGGGATAGAGGCCCTGGCTCCTATATTCCCGAGTCCGAGCACTGCCGTGCCGTCGGTCACCACGGCCACAAGATTGCCCTTGGCGGTCAGGGAATATGCCAGGCCTTCGTCCTTTTTGATGGCTTCGCACACCTCGGAGACCCCCGGCGTGTAGGCCATGCTGAGGTCTTTCTGATCAGCGAGCTTTTTTAAAAGCTCAAGGCCTATTTTTCCCCCGAGATGGTATTCAAGGATCTCTTCTTTACTGATAGAAATACTGCTTTTGGACATGGGCAATGAGCCTCCTGTAAGCGCAATTCGGCCTTAGCGTATCTTTTGAGATGTGTTCACGAATAGAAATGCAGTTAAAATGCCTGCCGGAAACTGTTCTCTGGGGGCCGAGACGATTTGCATAGTCCCTGCAGAAATACTTGCCGTCATCCATTCTTACAAGGTTCCGGCAGGGGTCGTCAAGCGACCCGCAGCACTCACCGCATCTCCTGCAGGCAGACTCGAATTCCTCTTCTTTTTCGAGCGTATAGCTTTTATACTTTTCCGAATCCACGAAATTAAAAATAAATGGGGGAGGTTAAAACCGGGGGTCATGCCGCCGTGAACCTATCCCGCCTTTCACTGCTTTTTCATCAATTGGCGCGCGATATAACCGACCAGGACCACTATATAGAATAAGAGCACTATAAAGAGGATGACCGCCAACAGCGAAAGCACTATCGAGCTTATTCCCAGCAATAGCGGCCAGGTAAGAAGCACTATCCCGAATATTACGAGCGACAATATTATTACGACCAGCCCTATAAAAAAGTTCTTTAACGTCTCCATCATCTCTCCTCTCACTCGGCCGTGCCGATCAGCGTCTGGATCTCTTCATTCGTCATGTCTTTTTTCCTGAGAAAACATACCCCGACATCATAGGACTTGCCGGGTTCCCCTTCCGCGATCCTGACCACCCTGCCAAAAATGCCGTTCTTGTGGATCACCAGGTCATTTTCTATCTCGGCGCAGATATTCATCATCTTCGGGTCCAGCTCTATCCATATGATACTGGACAATACCGGGATAGAGGACTCGCTTGAGGTCCTGAAGAGCAGACCGCAGGCGCTGACATTCCTGGAAAATACATCGGATTTGGCGGCAAGCTTATCACCGCTGAGCATCTTGAACTTCAACGGCACTTCGTGATCCACCCGAAAAAATTCCCGTTTTTCTTCGCTATCGGCATGCATCTTATTTTCCTCCCGTTTTCTTGTAGAATTTATCTACAAAATCGACTATTTTTGCTGGCTCGTCTATCACGGTAAATATTTCAAGATCCCCTTTGTCGATCGCTTTCAATTCAAGACATTTTGTATTCAGCCATTTCAATAGCCCCTCCCAGTAACTTTTGCCTACAAGTACGACCGGAAAGGGATCCACCCTCTCGGTCTGTATAAGCGCGATCATCTCGGAAAACTCGTCCATTGTCCCGAACCCCCCGGGAAACGCTATGAAAGCCTTGCTGTATTTTGCGAACATAAGTTTGCGCACGAAAAAATACCGGAACTCGAGGGGAAGCGTGACGTATTTATTGACTTCCTGCACATCGGGTATCACGATGTTGAGGCCGACGGATCTGCCGCCGGCTTCCTTCGCCCCCTTGTTGGCGGCTTCCATGACACCGTTACCCGCGCCCGTAATAACAGCGTACCCGTCCCGAGCAAAGAGTTTGGCCGTATGTTCGGCCATAACGTAGTATTCGTGATCCCTTTTCAGGCGCGATGAGCCAAATATGCTTACGGCCTTTCCTATGCCCCTCAGCGTCTCAAACCCGTCAACGAATTCACTCATTATCCTGAACACTCGCCAGGGCTCTTCTATGGGAAGATCATCCATAATGTTCTTTTCTCTCATACCATTCGCTCCTATCATTAAAAGTATGTATATTATATATGATTTTGAGCGGATTTGACAACTTTTTTGAGGATTTTTAGCCTTTGAAATGCAACGGCATAACCGATATTACTGCCGCAAGGGCCGGATATCGGCTATGCCGTTGATCGAACCATAAGGCAACCCGGGAATACCTATTATTTTTCCAATCTTGACGGAATAGCTTTCCTCCAGGTATCGCTTAACTTTGCCAGAGAAAGGTCTACCAGCGTTGTTTCGCCATACTGGATAGTGATCTTTTCCCCACCGACGCTGCCGAGAACCTTATATGGAATTGAATGTTTTTTGGCTATGTTCTCCAGAGCGTCCAGGTTATCTTTGCCGACGGAGACCACTATCCTCGACGGCGCTTCTCCGAATAAAGCGGCATCCTTTCTTATGTTACCGTCCAGCTTTACCGTCACGCCCAGCATCCGGCCTTTATCCGCAATACAGGATTCGGACAGCGCTACGGCAAGCCCGCCTTTGGAGCAATCATGCGCAGAATTGACAAGACCCGCTTCGATCGCTTCAAGACATGCCTGCTGGACCTTCTTTTCTCTCTCCATATCTATCTGGGGATCGCCTTTTTTCAGGTTGTGAACAAGATACAGATATTCACTGCCCGAAAGATCCGCGGTGTTTTCACCCAGAAGGACCACCGTATCGCCTTCACTTTTAAAGTTCCTCGTGACATGCTTATCCGCATCCTTGATGATCCCGACCATCCCGACCATGGGCGTCGGGTCCACTGCCCCTTTCGGATTCTCGTTATAGAAACTCACGTTGCCGCTGACAACGGGAGTATCCAGAGCCTTGCACGCCGCAGAAAGGCCTTCTATGCACTTCTCGAACTGCCAGTAATTCTCGGGTTTCATCGGGTTGCCGAAGTTCAGGCCGTCCGTAATGGCAAGCGGTTTTCCGCCGACGCAGGTTATGTTCCTTGCCGCTTCCGCTACGGCCATCATAGCGCCGTTGTAAGGATTCAGGTAACAATATCTGCCGTTACAATTTACGCTTATCGCCAGGGCTTTTTTAGTGCCTTTGACCTTGACCACGGCAGCATCTGAACCGGCACCGGAGAGCACTTCGTCCCTGTTCATGAAGGTGAATTTCTCATACGCCGATTCCTTGCTTGAAATCGTCGGAGAATCAAGCAGTTTCAATACCACTTCACTAAAATCGCCCGGTTCCTTCAGCGATCCGTAATCCAGATCACGCGTATTTTTCAAATACGCTGGTTCCTTTGTTTCTCTCTCATAAAGCGGCGCTTTCTTCGTAAGGGCCTCGGCCGGGACCTCGCAAACTACAGTACCCTTTTCCTTGACCCTCATCATCTTATCATCCGTAACCTTGCCTATCTTCACCGCGTTTATATCCCATTTTTTCAATACTTTGAGCGCCTCTTCCTCTTTGCCGCTCTTTAAGATAACGAGCATTCTTTCCTGTGATTCCGAAAGCAGGATCTCATAGGGAGTCATCCCTTTCTCCCTCTGGGGTATCAGGGATACGTCTATTTCGATACCCGTTCCGCTTCTCGTGGCCGTTTCACAGGAAGAACAGGTAAGACCGGCCGCTCCCATATCCTGCATCCCCACGACCAGGCCTTTTTCTATAAGCTCAAGGCAGGCCTCTCTCAGGCGCTTCCCGAGTTCCGCGTCACCTATAGCGACCGCATTTTCGATAGCAGCGGTCTCTTCGGTTATTTCTTGCGAAGCAAAACTTGCTCCTCCTACGCCGTCCCTGCCCGTGTCCCCGCCGATGTAATACACGGGATTTCCTTTTCCTGACGCAACGCCTCTTATGATATCCTTGACCTTTACGATGCCGACGACAAAGGCATTAACAAGGGGGTTCCCTTCATAGCTTTCATCAAAACAGGTATCCTCGCCGACCACATTGACCTCCGCGATATTGGAGTAATGGGCCAATCCCCTGATAACCTCCTTGAACAGGAACTTGACCTTCTCGTTATCCAGGTTCCCGAACCTTAACCCGCCTAATCCTGCGACGGGCCTCGCCCCGGTGGTAAATATATCCCGAAGGCACCCGCCTATTCCCGTAGCCGAAGCTTCAAAGGGTTCGACGGCGGACGGATGGTTATGGGATTCCATTTTGAACGCGACCCCCAACCCGTCCCCTATGTCGACTATTCCGCTGTTCTCTTCCCCGGCGCCGACCAGTACCTGCGCGCCCTTTGTCGGGAATAAACTGAAAAGTCTTCTTGAATTCTTATAACTGCAGTGTTCCGACCACATAGCCGAAAAAACACCGAGTTCATTGAAATTGGGGTCCCTGCCGAGTAATTTTTTTATTTCATTAAATTCTTCTTCCGTAAGCCCCATCTCTTTTGCCAAATCGACATTGACCGTAACTGTTGTTGTCATCGCCTACCTCCTTTTGCGGCCCCCGATATAAATCAAACCACTTCGATCGTCGAAGGCGGTTTTTTGGTTATGTTGTAAGTGACGTTCACTACGCCCGGCACTTCCGACGTTATCCTGTCCGCCAGGGTTTCCAGAACATCGAAGGGAAGCCTTGTCGGTGAACCCACCAATGCGTCCTTGCTTTCCCAGCACCGTACCTCTATCTGCAGGCCATAATCTCTCTTTCCTTCTCTCACGCCCGTAACACGATCTCGATGCAGGATCGCCAGATATTGGAACGCTCCTGTATCGCGCAATTCCTCTTCGACGATGTTGGTAGCTTTTCTTACGGTCTCTACCCTTTCAGGCGTTACTTCGCCTATCACTCTCGCGGCCAGGGCAGGCCCCGGGAAAGGCGACCGGTTATATATCTCTTCCGGCAGCCCCAGGGCCTTTCCGACCTTTCTTACCCCCGTCTTCCTGAGCTGTATTACCGGCTCTATTACTTTATACCCGTATGCCTCTTCTGTATCGATCCCCAGCTGTTCAAGGATGTTGTGCTGTCTTTTGACGCCGGCTACAGTTTCCTCAACGTCCGTGTAGTTCGTGCCCTGGAGCAGATACTTCGCCCCGCTTTCCTTTACCAGTCGGCCGAAGACCTCCTTGTAAAACGTCTGGGTAATAGCTTCCCTCTTTTCCTCGGGATCCTCCAGTCCCTTAAGGGCGCCGAAAAACTGCTCTTTAGCATCGATTATTTCGACCGGCACCCCCAGTTCCTTGAACCATGATACGATCTTCTGGGGTTCGTCCTGTCTCATCAACCCATTCTCTATAAAATACGTCTTGAGCCTCTCGCCCAGAGCTTTATGGGCGAGCATTGTGACAACTGAAGAATCCACCCCGCCTGAGAGCGCATTAACAGCCGCGCCTCCGCTGACAGTGGAAGAGATCTCCTTTACCTGTTCCTCTATAAATTTTTTTGGATCAAGGTCTGCGAGTTTCAATTCCGCGACATCCATCTTTGCTCCTTTCTACCTTGAAAAAATAAAAAAGACGTTCTGCCCCACACGGTTTAGAACGTCTTTGTTCTTTTCTGATACCAACAACGTATCTATATCCGCATTATCCATATTTTTTGCATCGTGTCAAGGAAAATATCGCTGGCGGCGGGCTACTTGCAGACCCTCAGGCGTCCGCGAATTCCTTCCACTTCCGCTCGAGGTCAGGGCTGCCCACCCACTCGAGCAGGTAAGTGCTAAATTCCTCGCCGGTTGCGCCGGTTTTTCTTCCCGTTATGGCAAGCTTTTTTTCGAACCCGCCGCAGATATCGAGCGCCATGTCCAGTTGACCGGCTTTCTCAGGAAAACCTATGTGCCGCAGGAGCATGGAGGCGGCCCGGATCATGGATGACGGGTCTGCGTATATATCGCGCCCCTCCGCCACCATGCGCGGCGCGGTCCCGTGTATGGCCTCGAACATGGCCCATTTTTTACCGATGTTGGCGCTGCCTGCCGTTCCGACGCCGCCCTGAAGCTGGGCTGCTTCATCCGTGAGTATGTCGCCATAGAGGTTGGGCAGCACTATCACCTGAAAATCCCTGCGTCTCGCCGGGTCTATCAGCTTCGCGGTCATGATATCGATATACCACTCGTCTTGTTCTATCCCGAATCTTTTATATTCCTCGGCTATTTTCCTGGCGATACGCGAGAACCTTCCGTCCGTAGCCTTTACCACGTTCGCTTTCGTGACCGCGGTGACTTTCTTCAGGCCGTTATTCTTCGCGTATTCAAAGGCCATGCGGATTATCCTTTCCGCGCCCGGCTCGGTTATGACCTTGAAATCGACGCTGAGGTCTTCGTTCACATCGATACCGCGGGAGCCGAGAATATATGCCCCTTCGGTGTTTTCCCTGAAGAAACACCAGTTTATGCCCTCGGCCGGTATCTTTACCGGGCGGACATTGGCAAAAAGGTCGAGTTCGCGGCGTATGGCAACATTGGCACTTTCTATATTTGTCCATTTATCGCCGGCCTGAGGCGTCGTTGTCGGCCCTTTCAGGATCACGTGGCATTTCTTGATCTCCTCAAGGACGTCGTCCGGGATCGCTTTTCCGTGCTTCACCCTGTTTTCTATAGTAAGTCCGGTAATGGCCCTCATCTCCACGACCCCGGATGCGAGCTCATCGCACAGCATGTGCTCCAGAACGCGCTGGGCATGTTTGGAGATCACCTTACCGATCCCATCACCCCAGCAGATACCTATGATTATAGGCTTCAAGGACCTGTAATCGGTCCATGCTTCCTCTTTTTTGAGCATTTCTATGCGGTCAAGCTGTTCTCGGACCAGCTCGGCAAAATGCTCCTTGGCTTTTTCGATCGATTCTTTTTTATTCATGACGCGTGGCTACTCCCTTTTAATTAAAGGATATAGTATTGGGAAGTTAATTGAATTAATATTATAGTATGGACGCCACTAAAATTCAATGGGTAAAAGAAACCCGGACGGAAAAATCCGAAAACTGGCCGGCCCTGAACCAGGATCTGTTCAACCTTCTTTCTGTATGGCCCGGTATAAAGCAGCGACCTGATCCTTGTAAAACCTGTCATATACTTCCCTGAGGCTTCCGTTGTTCACGCTTCGATGGAGCGGGCTTACCTTCTTGCCGCGAGAGCGCTTCTTGCCGTAAATGGACCCTCCGATCTCACAGGCCTGGATGAACCTTTTCTTCTTTTTTCTCATTCCTCACCTCCCCTCTTTTTGCGAAAGACCACTCTGCCGTCATCTTCTACTATGAAGGTCACCTTATCCCTGCGCCTTATTTGAAAATAATTTTGCAGGACCTTGGGAATGAAAATCTGCCCCCTGTCCGATACCGTAGCCAAGAATTTAAACCTGTTCTTCCCCATCATTCGCCTCCCGGCTCTCTATGACAAGTATATAACAAGTATTTATACTTGTCAAGAGGGGAATAAAAAATTCTCGGACGAAACCAGCCGGATTAAAATGAAAGGTCTTTGTAAGATATTGTAAGTATGGAAGTTAAATGTTGGAGGGATTCTCTGTCACGCTCATGCAAGCGACACTTTCACGGTGATATCCGGTTTCTCTTTGATATATGCCGTTTATTTCTTCTATCATGGTTCAATCTGAAACCTTTTCCTGTTTCTTAAGCTTCTTTATCTCTTCCTTAAGTTTAAGGATCTCTTTTTTCAGCAAGCTCATTTCCGTCCTGATGTTTTTCAGGTCCTTGGTCAATTCGTAATACTCGAACCATTCAAGCCCCATGCATTTTCTCCTGTCGATCGTCGTTCCGGCTCAAGCCACAAAAAGGCTTTTACTGGAAAATTCCGGTTCACTCGTGAGATTAACACCCAGCTTCCTGAGGCCTGCCTCGTCTCCCGAAGTAGGCATGTGCGTCACGTGAACCTCACAGCCCTGAAGCTCCTTTAATTTTTCCATAGCCAGTTTCGCGGTAGGGTTCGAGGCCGCGCTTATACTCAAGGCTATCAATGCCTCTTCAAGATCCATGCTCACGGTCTTTGTGTTCAGAATATTGTCCTTCAGGTTACCTATAGATTCCAGCACTTGCGGTGATAACAGGTGTATTTTATCGGGGATCTCCGCCAGGGCTTTTATGGCGTTCAGAACAAGGCTTGATGACGCATGCATGAGGGGGGAATTCTTTCCGGTAATTACAGTCCCATTCTTCAATTCGATAGCCGCGCCGCAAAAGATCCCTTCATTCCCATTTCCCTGCTCAAGGGCATCCTGCGCCGCCTTTCTGGCCGGTTTCACCACGGTCCTGTCTTCGGCGCTGACCCCGAGCTCCTCCATGAAAAGTTCGATCCTCTGCACCGTATCCTTATCCACAAAACCCATTATATGTTCACATGAGGCCCTGAAATACCTTCTTATGACCTCCTGTTCCGCGGCCTCCCTGACCACCTCATCGTTAATGATCCCGAACCCCGCCCTGTTGACACCCATGTCCGTCGGGGACTTGTAGATCGACTCAGCCCCGGTTATCTTTTCCAGTATCCTCTGAAGCACCGGGAATATCTCCATGTCACGGTTATAATTAACAGCTGTTTTGTCATGCGCCTCCAAGTGGAAGGAATCGATCATGTTAAAATCTTTTAAGTCTGCCGTAGCGGCCTCGTAAGCCACGTTCACGGGATGTTTGAGGGGAAGATTCCAGATCGGGAAAGTCTCAAACTTGGCGTATCCTGATCTTATGCCTTTCTTGTAATCATGATACAACTGCGAAAGACACGTGGCAAGCTTGCCGCTACCGGGGCCCGGCCCCGTCACTATGACAAGCTGTTTTTTTGTCTCGATCCAATCATTGGCGCCATAACCATTGTCGCTAACGATCAGATCTATGTCTGTCGGGTATCCTTTAGTGTAACGATGCGTGTATACCCTTATTCCCCGGCGCTCAAGCTTATTTTTAAATATCCTGGCGGCCGGCTGATTGTCAAACCGCGTTATCACCACCGCTGATACCTCTATACCCCAGTCTCTCAGATCATCGATCAGCTTCAAAGCGTCCACGTCATAGGTTATACCGAAATCCGCCCGCACCTTTCTTCTCTCAATATCGCCGGCATAGATACAAAGCAGGATATCGGCCTTATCTTTGAGTTTCTGTAAAAGCCTCATCTTTACATTGGGGTCGAACCCCGGCAGGACCCTTGAGGCATGATAATCAAAGATGATCTTCCCCCCGAATTCAAGATACAATTTATCATTGAACATCTTTACCCGCTCAAGTATAGCCGCGGTCTGTTGTTTTAAATATTTTTCATTGTCAAAGCCCATTTTCTCTTTCATGTTAAACCTCTTTAGCGTGTTCGCAGCCGAAGATACCGAAAATAGCCTTATCTACTTGTTCTGTTCTACCAGCTTTGCGTCATCACCTGCTCCAACAGTATCCTTGTAATAGTCCTGCAGGCATTTCGGCAGGACCTTTGCCGCCTGTGTGTCCTTGATCCCCTCAACGCTGGCTTCGGCAGCTGCCATTGAGGTAATATAAGGAACCTTATGTTGTATCGCCGCCATGCGGATATAACTGTCGTCATACTTGCTGCTGCGTCCCACGGGAGTATTGACAATAAGGTGAATATCCTTATTTTTAATCGAGTCAACCAGATTCGGCCTGCCTTCATGCATCTTTTTAATAATGGTGTTCTTGACCCCGTTCTCCTCCAGAAAACGGCTTGTCCCTTCCGTCGCGTAAATATTGAACCCGAGTTTCTGAAGCTGTTCGGCAATAGGAAGCAGAGCGGGTTTATCCTTATCAGCCACGGTCAACAATATATTGCCTCCTACCGGAAGTTTCGCTCCGGCGGCTTCCTGCGCCTTATAAAAAGCGCGCCCGAAAGACTCGGCTATTCCCATAACTTCTCCGGTAGCCCTCATCTCGGGACCGAGCACGGGATCCACTTCTGGAAACATGTTGAACGGAAAAACCGCCTCCTTGACGCCGACATACGGGATCTTGCGCTCTTTCAGCTCGGGGAAATCCTTGATCTTCTTCCCCAGCATCATCATGGTCGCTATGCGGGCAAGAGGTACCCCTTTTATTTTCGAGACCAGGGGAACGGTACGCGACGCGCGGGGATTGGCTTCGAGGATATACACTTTGTCATCACAGATCGCGTACTGGATATTCATGAGGCCCACAACATTCAGTTCTTTCGCGATCGCCGCGGTATATTCCCCTATCGTCTTCAGGTGCTCTTTCTTGATCGTCCTGGAAGGGATAGCGCATGCGGAATCCCCGGAATGAACACCGGCATGCTCTATGTGCTCCATGATGGCCGCCACAAAGGTGTCTTTCCCGTCGGAAACAGCGTCCACCTCTGTCTCGACCGCATTCTCGAGAAACCTGTCAATAAGCATGGGGTGTTCGGGGCTGACCTTAATCGCATCAAGCGCATATTTCCGCAACATTGGCTCATCATACACTATCTCCATGCCTCTTCCCCCCAGAACATATGACGGGCGCACCATAAGCGGATAACCTATCCTTTCGGCTATCTTGATGGCTTCTTCAAGAGACCGGGCCGTGCCGCTCTCGGGCTGCGGGATCCCGAGCGAGATCATCTTCTTACGGAAATGTTCCCTATCTTCCGCAAGGTGTATGCTTTCAGGCGTAGTTCCCAGTATCTTCACGCCGTTATCCTTCAGCTGCTGGGCAATATTCAGAGGCGTCTGTCCCCCGAATTGGACAATAGCTCCTTCGGGTTTCTCTTTTTCGTAGATCGTAAGAACATCTTCGACGGTCAACGGTTCAAAATAAAGTTTGTCCGACGTGTCATAATCGGTCGAGACAGTTTCGGGATTGCAGTTGACCATGATAGATTCGTACCCTTCATCCCTTAAAGCAAAGGCGGCGTGAACGCAGGTATAGTCAAATTCGATCCCCTGCCCTATTCTGTTGGGCCCGCCGCCGAGTATCATCACTTTTTTATTCGGAGACACGGGAACCGAATCCTCGGCAATATAGGTCGAGTAGTAATAAGCTGCATTCTCGACGCCGCTCACGGGAACCGCCTCAAAACGGCCATGCTTGCCGATCGAGATCCTTTTCTTTCTTACCTCGGTCTCTTTCACCTTAAACAGATCGGCAAGATATTTGTCCGAAAAACCCCACTCCTTCGCCCCGGCCAGTTTTTCGTCCGGAAGCTTCTTCCAGGCATACTGGCTCAGTTCTTCCTCAAATTCCACCAGCTCTTTCATCTCGTTTATGAACCAGCGTCCTATACGCGTTAACTGGTAAAGCTCCTCCACCGTCACGCCTTTGCGCAAGGCTTCATACATTAAAAAGATGCGTTCACTGGACGGCGCGGCGATCCTTTCCTTCAGCCTTTCCGCAGAAAGCTTCTTAAACTCCTCAACGCCAAGACCGTACCTTTTTATCTCGAGAGAACGGATGGATTTTTGAAAAGCCTCCTTAAAGGTTTTTCCTATGCTCATGACTTCGCCCACGGCCTTCATCTGAGTCCCGATTATGTCCCTTGCCTGGGGAAATTTTTCAAAAGCCCAGCGCGCGAACTTTATGACCACATACTCCCCGCTAGGCTGGTATTTCTCAAGTGTCCCTTCCTTCCAGTACGGGATCTCGTCCATGTTTATGCCCGCGGCGAGTTTGGTCGAGATCCTGGCGATCGGGAAGCCGGTCGCCTTGGACGCAAGCGCTGAAGAACGGGAAGTTCTCGGGTTGATCTCGATCACTACCAGCCGATCGTCTTCCAGATTATGGGCAAACTGTATATTAGTTCCTCCCACTACGCCTATCGCGTCGACTATCTTATAGGAAAGGGCCTGCATCCGCTTTTGCAGAGGTTCGGGGACCGTAAGCATGGGGGCGGAACAAAAACTGTCACCCGTATGGACGCCCATGGGATCGATATTCTCAATGAAACAAACTGTTATCTTCTGGTCTTTTTGGTCCCTTACCACTTCAAGTTCCAGCTCTTCCCATCCCAGGACCGATTCTTCTACCAGGACCTGATTGACAAGGCTTGCCGCGAGACCCCGGCTCACGATAATCCTGAGCTCTTCGACATTATACGCGATCCCCCCGCCTGTTCCCCCAAGCGTGTAAGCCGGGCGTAAGACCACGGGGTATCCGAGCTTCTCCGCTATTCTTTCGGCTTCTTCGACGGAATATGACGGTTCCGACTTGGGTATCGGTATGTCAAGCTTGTTCATGGTATCTTTAAACGCTATACGGTCTTCGCCGCGCTCTATGGCATCGGTCTTAACGCCTATGACCTCCACGCCATGCTTGTCCAGAATACCCTTTTTGTACAGACCGGAGGCCAGATTAAGCCCGGTTTGCCCGCCAAGGTTCGGAAGAAGCGCGTCCGGTTTTTCCTTTTCAATGATCTTCTCCAGGCTATCTATTGTAAGCGGTTCAACATAAGTTTTGTCAGCCATGTCCGGATCGGTCATGATGGTAGCGGGGTTGGAATTGACCAGGACTACTTCATATCCTTCCTCCTTTAGCGCCTTGCACGCCTGAGTGCCTGAATAGTCAAACTCACAGGCCTGGCCTATGATTATAGGACCTGAACCGATTATGAGAACTTTATGGATATCTTCTCTTTTCGCCATATCTTCTCCCTTTTCCGTTGTTTGTGATCACAATATAAAAAAAAGACGTTCCATCCTAAAAAAAGGTTTAGAACGTCTTTGTTCCTTTTGGCGCCATTGTCATTCTAGTTATTAGATTATCCACATTTTCCCGCAGAGTGTCAAGAAAAATAATAGGCCATTCCCGGGACCATTATAAACTAATACGCCGACCCCGGCAATGAAAGTGCCCGGGTAAGGTGGTGTTTTTGTTCCACGTTCGGCACGCTCGTTAAAATGGCAGCATGACTGATGCCAAAACCTTAAAAAGTACAAAAAATGTTTGTATATTAAAGGATTATAATGTAAACTAATTGCAATAATTATATTGGCGCTTATATTAATCACCACATAGTATAAATTATCTATAGTTTTAGGAGCTATAATATGGGCAGGAGGTTTTGTCTTATCATTTTTTTCCTGGCGCTAAGCGCCGCGTTCTGCCCCGGGGCCTACGGGCAGCTTCCTCCCGAGTCCGCTGTGGATCGAGCCACGAGAGAAGTTGACCGTCCTATCCGCGAAGAGGCCGAAGAAAAACTGATGGCCGTTCCGAAAAAGATACCCAAGGTAAAAGAAGGAGAGGAAGAAAAAGTGCCGGAAGGCCCGAAATTCTTCGTAAAGAAGATAAACCTGGTCGGCACGGTCAGTGTCTCCCCCGACGAGTTTAAGCCTATCATAGAAAAATACGAAAACAAGGACAACTCCCTCGGAGAACTGAATATTCTCGCCAGGGAAATAGAGCGCGAATATCTGAGAAAAGGCATAATAGCCGCCTGCTTCATCCCGCCGCAGGACGTCAAGGAAGGTGTGGTCACGCTGCGTGTCGTGGAAGCGAAGATGGGCGCGTTGCAAATAAAAGATCATAATTTTTTTGATAAAGAATGGCTTGCTCAATACTGGACCATCAAACCCGGAGAGGTCCTCCGTTACGACAAGATGAGCCGAAGTGTACAGCTCATGAATAAAAATCCGGACCGGGATGTCAATGCGACCCTTCACGCCGGCAAGAAACCCGAGACCACGGATGTTCTGTTGAACGTGAAGACACGTTTCCCCATCCATGTATTTTATTCCCTTGACAGAGAAGGCGCTGTCTCGACGGGGCGTCTGCGGCACGGCTTCGGGGTAAGGGATAACAATTTTTTATTTGTGGACGATACCCTGCTGGTCGGCGGCACGATAGGAAAAGATTTTAGCGGTTACTACGCATATCATTCGATCCCCATAAGCAATTTCGGCACGAGTGTCATGTACGGGTACAGCAGCTCCAAGTCCCAGCCCAAAAAAGAATTCACCGGTTTCGGCATCAGGTCGCATTCCGAGAATACCAGCTGTTACGTACACCAGGACCTTTACAAAAAAGCGGAATACGTGGGAGAGGTCTCTCTTGGAATGGACGCCAATGACAAGACGACCGTTTCTAATAGCGGCACTCTTACCAGGGACAGATTCAGGATCGCGAGGATAAAAAGCACCCTTATCCACCGGTATCCGGGGTGTATCACGTACATGACCCCGGAATTTTCCCAGGGCCTGCACATCCTGGGAGCACGGAGCAAGAATCCCCTTTCTTCAAGGAACGGAGGGGCCGACGATAATTTTTCAAAGATCCGTTTATCTATCAGACACAAAAGGGCCCTGCCCCTTAACCTGCAGGCGAGCTTGGACTTCCAATGCCAGCATTGTTCCGAAAAACTGGCTTCCCAGGAGCAATTCTCACTGGGAGGCATAGATTCCGTAAGGGGCTATCCCTCTCAGGACTACATGGCGGACAGCGGTTTCCTGTCACGCTGCGAATTGCAGATCCCCTCTTTCTGGATCCCCGACAACATAAAGATCCCTTACGCCCCCCAGCCTCTGAAGAAAAGCGTGACTGGGCTGATATTCTTTGACCAGGGCTACGGCGAAAGGCGCGGAGCCATACGCGGACAGGAAAGAGCCAGCGTCTATTACGTGGGGATCGGGGCGGGCTTGAGAATAAGACTCTTTAACCAGGCCCTTTTGAGGCTGGAATGGGGCTTTCCCGTAGGCGACAGACCGATCACAGAAGCGGAGAACTCCCGCTTGCACTTCTCCCTGAACTTCGAGGACAGGTTTCCGGAAGAATTCGAACGTATAAGTAACATAATACACGAGGACAGCATCAAGAACCTGGCCTGGAAACTTTTAAATGACGAGATGCGAAGGCCGGAAAGTGCCTTAGGAAAAAAGATGTACGCCTACCTCAGCCAGGCCCGAACCGCCGAGGAAAAAGGCAATTTCGAAAAAGCAAAACTCTACTATGAAAAGATCCGAAATACGGGCAATTCTTTATACGCACAATCAGAAAAATACGTGAGAGACTGTTTTGAGCAGGAAAAAAAGCTAAAAAAATACAGTGAAACGGCAATGAAATATTACGAAGAAGGTAAAATCGAAAAAGCAAAAGAACTCTGGGGGAAAATAGAAAAAGAGGCGAAGGTAAAACCCCTGGTCCTTGAACTATAAAGAATTTGTCTTTACAAATCGGCAAAAACAGCGTATAAAAGTTCCAAAACACGAACAGAAATCTTGATGCTTTATAATAGCAGGAGGATAGAATGCATTTACTGAAAACACTTTTTGTCTATTTGTTTATTATAGTTTTCTCCGTATGCCCTTCCTATGCCCAGGAAACTTCACAAGACACTGAAAAAACACGGCAACCCTCGCAGGATATCGAAAAAGTGGAAGTAAAAAAAGAGGTAGTGGAAAAGGACTTCCCCTCTTATTCTTATTCCCTGAAACAACTTATCAAGGAAGCGGAAGTGAACATCAAAAAGGCGGATGTGGAGCTGGAAGGAAGAAAAAAAGAAAAAGAAGCCAGGAAGCATTTCGAGGAAGGGAACCGCTTATCCCAGGAAGGCAAATTACAGGAGGCCAAAAAGGAATGGCAAAAAGCCCTGGATATAAGCACGGATCCGGAAATGCGGCAGTATATCCAAAGGGCAGAACAAAGAGCAAAACAGGCCCGCCTGGATCAAGAGAAACAGCAACGTGAAAAGGAAAAGGCCGAGCGCGAAAAGCAGAGAGAATTAGAGCGCCAGCAGCGCGAACAGGAACGTGCCGCCGCGGAGGCAAAACGCGAGCAGGAAAAAGCAGAGCGTGAAAAGCAGAGAGAACTAGAACGGCAGCAGCGCGAACAGGAAAAGGCCGAACGCGAAAAACAGAGAGAATTAGAGCGCCAGCAGCGCGAACAGGAACGTGCCGCTGCAAAAGCAAAGCGCGAGCAGGAAAAGGCAGAGCGCGAAAAACAGAGAGAATTAGAGCGCCGGCAGCGCGAACAGAAACGTGCCGCCGCGAAGGCAAAACGCGAACAGGAACGCGCAGCCGCAAAAGCAAAGCGCGAGCAGGAAAAGGCAGAGCGCGAAAAGCAGCGTGAACTCGAACGCCAGCAGCGCGAGCAGGAACGCGCCGCCGCGAAGGCAAAGCGCGAGCAGGAAAAGGCCGAGCGCGAAAAACAGAGAGAAGTAGAGCGCCAGCAGCGCGAGCAGGAACGCGCCGCCGCGAAGGCAAAGCGCGAACAGGAAAAGGCAGAGCGTGAAAAGCAGCGCGAACTCGAACGCCAGCAGCGCGAACAGGAAAAGGCAGAGCGTGAAAAGCAGCGCGAACTCGAACGCCAGCAGCGCGAACAGGAACGCGCCGCCGCGAAGGCAAAGCGCGAACAGGAACGTGCCGCCGCGAAGGCAAAACGCGAACAGGAAAAAGCAGAGCGTGAAAAGCAGCGTGAACTCGAACGCCAGCAGCGCGAACAGGAAAAGGCAGAGCGCGAAAAACAGAAAGAATTAGAGCGCCAGCAGCGCGAACAGGAACGCGCCGCCGCGAAGGCAAAGCGCGAACAGGAAAAGGCCGAACGCGAAAAACAGAGAGAATTAGAGCGCCGGCAGCGCGAACAGGAACGCGCCGCCGCGAAGGCAAAGCGCGAACAGGAAAAGGCCGAACGCGAAAAACAGAGAGAATTAGAGCGCCAGCAGCGCGAACAGGAACGTGCCGCCGCGAAAGCAAAGCCTGAAACCGAAAAAGGCAAAAAAGAACAGGATCGTCAGCAGAAACTTGCCACGCAGAAAAAGCAGCGTGAAATCGAACGCCAGCAGCGCGAACAGGAACGCGCCGCCGCGAAGGCAAAGCGCGAACAGGAAAAGGCCGAACGTGAAAAGCAGCGTGAACTCGAACGCCAGCAGCGCGAACAGGAACGCGCCGCCGCGAAGGCAAAGCGCGAACAGGAACGTGCCGCTGCGAAGGCAAAACGCGAGCAGGAAAAAGCAGAGCGCGAAAAACAGAGAGAATTAGAGCGCCAGCAGCGCGAACAGGAACGCGCCGCCGCGAAGGCAAAGCGCGAACAGGAAAAGGCAGAACGCGAAAAGCAGCGTGAACTCAAGCGGCAGCAACGCGAACAGGAAAAGGCCGAGCGCGAAAAACAGAGAGAGTTAGAGCGGCAGCAACGCGAACAGGCAAAAGCAGAGCGCGAAAAACAGAGAGAATTAGAGCGCCAGCAACGCGAGCAGGAACGTACCGCCGCGAAGGCAAAGCGCGAGCAGGAAAAGGCCGAGCGCGAAAAAGCAAAGCCCAAAAAGGAACTCACCCAGAAACAACAGGCCTCCCTGCTCTACAGGGAAGCCCTGAAATTATATAAAAACAAACAGTACGATGACGCGTACGCGAAATTTAAAGAGGTCCAAAACTTGGTGCCGGGGTATTCGCGCACAAGTTTCTACATGCATTCATGTGAATATATCATCGACGTTCACAAAAGATCCAAAACCAAATAATTATACCCACAAAATAAAATAAAAAAGCAGATAGAGAAAACTATCTGCTTTTTTATTTCATGACGTGCATCTGAAATTATGTTAAAGAACAAAAGCTGGAATTTTTCGCTAATAAACACATTGACAAGCTTAATCTGAAATGCTATAATAACTCAACTATTGGTTCTCTCAACAATGTTCGAAAAGGAGCACGGTTTGTTCTGTCTCAAACCCGGAAAACACCTGATCACACTTATTGTGATAGTGCTCGCCGCTCTATTATCGGACATCGGGTTTTCAAAAGAATTAGACTTTTCAAAAGATTTTAAAAATATCCCCTCTTCTATTCAAACTCCTCAGGCTCTGGCGGAATGGCTTTCAAGCGAGTTCAGCTACAGAATGGAACTGGTCGATCAATGGCAAAAACCGCAGGAAACGATCGATTCCAAGGCAGGGGACTGTGAGGATTTTGCTATCCTGGCTTCGGCGTGCCTTACCCGGCTGGGGATCGCAAACAACGTCATAATCCTGAAATTCAGGGATCTTGACATATCCCATGCCGTCTGCCTCTGGAAAGACAAGGACGGTTCATATAATTTCATCTCTAACGGTAAACTGCAGCGTACCGGCAAACGGCACATAGAATCAGCTATCGGAAAGTTTTATCCGGATTGCGAAAAAATAATCTTTCAGGAACCAGGGAAATACTGTAAGAAGGCAATGGCGCGGAACTTTTAAACAGAACGCAGGTACCTGTCTATCGCCCTGGCTGCTTGCTTCCCTGCCCCCATCGCCGCTATGACCGTGGCGGATCCGGTGACTATATCGCCTCCGGCAAATATATCCTTTATGTTCGTCTGTCCGTTCTCATCCGCCTCGATATTGCCCTTTCGCCCGAGGTTTAATTCTTTTATGGTCATGAGAAGAAGCGGATTCGGGCCGTTGCCTATCGCGACGATCACGGTATCCATTTCCATCTCGAATTCGGACCCTTTGATGGGCACCGGACGCCTTCTTCCGCTTTCGTCGGGTTCCCCCAGTTCATTTTTTATGCAAATAAGTTTTTTTACGTTCCCCTCTTCGTCGCCGAGGACCTTGACCGGGGTCGTAAGAAGATGAAATTCTATCCCTTCTTCTTTCGCATGATGTATTTCATCTATCCTTGCGGGCATCTCGGTTTCGGTGCGCCTGTAAACGATATAGACCTTTTCGGCGCCGAGCCTGAGCGCGCTTCGCGCCGAATCCATCGCCACGTTCCCGGCTCCCACTACCGCTACTTTTCTTCCGACATTTATGGGTGTATCATATTCCGGGAACTTGTACGCCTTCATCAAGTTCACCCGGGTAAGAAATTCATTGGCTGAATATATGCCGTTAAGGCTCTCTCCATCTATACCCATGAAATGCGGTAAGCCCGCTCCCGTAGCGATGAAAAACGCCTTGAAGCCCTCCCTGCGCAGGTCCTCAATGGTCTTGATCCTGCCTATTACATAATTGAGCTTTATCTCCACGCCAAGCTCGTGTATATCTTCCACTTCCTTCGCTACTATGTCCTTTGGAAGGCGGAATTCAGGGATGCCGTACGTCAGCACTCCTCCCGGCTTGTGCAGGCCTTCGAATATGGTAACACGGTAATCCATTTTGGCAAGGTCTGCCGCGCACGTGAGCCCTGCCGGACCGGAACCGATAACGGCGATCTTTTCGCCTTTTCTTTTGATCGGCTGTTTCTTTTTTTTACCCCGAGGCATATTTCTCTGTTCCCAGTCAGCCGCAAACCTTTCAAGGCTCCCGATATTTATCGGGTTGCCCGTCTTCATGAGAACGCACGTTTTCTCGCACTGGTCTTCCTGAGGGCAGACCCGACCGCACATGGCGGGCAGATTATTCGTGTCCTTTATGATGGCTATGGCGTCGGCAAACCGTCTTTCGCTGATCGCTTTTATGAACGCAGGGATATCGATCTCAGCCGGACACCCCTGGACACACGGCGAATTCTTGCACTGGAGGCATCTTGAAGCTTCCTGCACGGCTTCCTCTTCGTCGTACCCGTAAGGTACCTCGTTAAAATTCTTTATTCTCTCTTTGGGATCCTGTTCTCTCATCCCGCCCCTGTTCATTTTTATGTTTACGCTCAAGCCCGATGCGGCACTCTTCTTTATAGTGCTCCAGAGCCGCCTTCTCCTTGTCTTTGTATCTTTCCTGCCGTTTCATAAGATCGTCAAAATCCACCAGGTGGCCGTCGAATTCCGGGCCGTCAACACAGGTGAATTTTTTCTCTCCGCTGTACATGATCCTACACCCCCCGCACATCCCGGTGCCGTCTATCATTATCGCATTCAGGGACACAAGCGTCCTGAGGGATCTCGGCCTTGTCATCTCGGACACCATTTTCATCATGATCACGGGGCCTATGGCAAAAACGAGATCATAAGAATCCTTTTCCAGGAGTTCCCGCAGAACGTCTGTCACGAAACCTTTTCTACCGTAAGATCCGTCGTCAGTGGTGACGTGAACCTTGTCGCAGAATTCCCTGATCTCATTCTCGCATATGACAAGCTCCTTTGTCCTGGCCCCGATTATTACCGTGACATCGTTTCCGTCCCGCTTCATCGCCTTGGCTATCGGGTACGCTTCCGCGGTCCCCACTCCGCCGCCGATACAGATCACTTTGCCTATGTTCTTTGTCTCCGTAGCGTGCCCCAGAGGACCGGCGATATCCAGGACAGAATCCCCCTTTTTCAGCGCGCAGAGCTTTTTCGTGCTCACGCCCACTGCCTGGCAGACCAGGGTCAGCGTGCCTTTCTCTCGATCAAAATCATATATAGTAAGGGGGAACCGCTCTCCGGTCTCATCGACGCGCAGAACCACGAACTGGCCGGGCTTTGCCGCGGCAGCGATATCCCGAGCTTCAAGCTCCACTAGGCATATCTCCGGATTGAGCTGTTCTCTTCTGATAAGCTTGTGCATTTCTGCTCCTGTTTAAAAAAAAGACGTTCCTCATATGAAGAACGCCTTTGTCCCGAATCGATACAACTATCGTACCTATGCCCATTATCCATGATTTACCGACGCCCGTCAAGAAAAAACCTGCCTGTTCTTAGAAGCTCGGGGAAAAGTTCTCTCCGGCAAATTGTTCGTCAAAATTTTTCTCGAACGGCTGAACCCAGCCTGCCGAAAGACCTGATTTCTGCAATTCTTCTGTCACGGCTGAGTAGTCCTTATCGCTGATCTCTCGGGCCAGTTCCTCGTGCGAGGCGGCTTTATAAGCGGGGTAGTACTGACTCATTACGCTCAGGTGTACTTCTTTTCCTATTTCCCCGGAAATGAACCGGAGTGTCTCCTCTGTTCCGGATATGCCGCCGGGCAGCAACAAAAGCCGTATAATAAGCCCTTTGAGCGCGATACCGTCGGAGACCCGCAGGTCACCCACCTGCCGGTACATCTCCTTTACGATGTCCCTGTTATTTGAGACATAATCGGGTGCTACGGAATACTTTTCGGCCATAAGGTCCCGGGAATACCGCATATCCGGCAGGTATATATCCACCAGCCCCTCAAGGGCCCGTATAACGTGTTCAGAGTCATAACCACCGGTATTATAGACAACAGGAAGTCCCAGGCCATCCGAGAAAGCGTATTTCAACGCCTCGACTATCAAAGGGACAAAATGTGTCGGGCTGACCAGGTTAATATTATGGCACCCCATATCCTGCAGCTCGAGCATGATAGCGCTAAGCTCCCGGCTTGACATGCTTTTGCCCCTGTCGGTCTGGCTGAAGCGATGGTTCTGGCAATAAACACAGTTCATGTTGCAGCGGGAGAAGAATATCGCGCCCGATCCGTTCCGTCCGGACAAAGGCGGTTCTTCTCCGTGGTGGGGGGCGTATCTATAAACGGTTGTTTCCCTGCCGGACGCACAGTGCCCCTTTTCCCCCTTCAGCCGGTTTACTCCGCACTTTCTATGACAAAGGTCACAATGTTCCAGTGATCTCATAAGCGCCGGCAGCACTTTCTCCGCCGCCAAGATCTTATCCCTTCTGTCCATAAAATAAATGTTTCGCCTTTCATGAAACAAGGGCCGGAACCCCAGCCATCCGGCATCAAGTTCCAGCCCATGTAAATCCACGTATAAATAAGCCCGCTAACTTAATCTCTCACAAAAACCGTGCGTACCCCTGTCCCTATACGCTTGGTGTCCTTGATCATGCCGTTTACTGTTTCTCCGCAACCCGCCAGAAACGCGACCAGGAGCAGTAAAGAAACGGTTAAAACGATTTTTTTCATTTAATCCTCCGCGAAAGTTTTGGTCTTTTTTCTGATCTTTGCTATGTTTTCCAGTTTTCCATAACAGATCAGTATATCGTTCAGGAGAAGGCGGTCGGAAGCATGCGGCGCCGGTATCACGCTGGTGCCCCTTTCTATCGCCAGTATCAGTATATCATTTTGCCGGAATGATGATTCAAAAAGCGATTTGCCGATATCGGCGCACTCCTCACTCAGCATCACTTCAGCTATGCCGTACCCTTCGGCCAGTCTCAATATTTCCTCGACCGGACGCTTCGTAAAAGTGGGACTCTTTATCAGCTTCTCCTGTATCTTCTTGGTCAGTCTTCTGGTGATCCCCTTGTTCAGGGATATTCTTATAAGCAGCAGTATCGCCAGAAGAATGATCGAAATATTGATCAGGATCGGGGTCAGCCCGCCCATTAGAAAAGAAAGCATAAGAGTGGTAATTATGGATATAAGCCCCGCATTGCCCAGGATCATGAGGAACATGATTATCTTCCGCCTGATATCGTCACTGACAACAAGCTCGGAATCCCTGGTCGTGAACCCGGTGCCAGTGAAAGCGGAAAGCGCCTGAAAAAATGATCTTTTTTCGTCGAGTCCGGTCAGATTTAACGCCACCGACGCTATTTTCACGATAAACGCGGAAACAACGATAATAAGAATGACCGGAATAACAAATAAAAGGTCCATATTTTTTATCCTCTGTCCTCGATCTCTCCGACGATCTCTTCCAGCATATCTTCTATGGTGACGATCCCGACCACATTATCACCTTCATCGACCACGATACCCATTGGCTGTTTTTTATGTCGCAGACGGGCAAGCGCTATGTCAAGAGGATCCTTCCAGTTGATGTAAACCGGCTCGCGGATAAAATCCCCGACGAGCATCTTCTCTTCTCCCTCTCCCGTTTTAAAAAGTATATCATATATATTGATGATACCAACAATATTATTCTTACTTTTCTGATAAACGGGGATTCTCGAAAAACCCGTAAGCGAGACCAGTCTTTTCAGATCACCCGCAACATCATCCGCACTGATGGACGAAACACGGTAAAGGGGGACCATGATCTCCTCTACTCTTTTCGTCCCAAAGTCCAGTATCTTGTGTATAAGTTCGACCTCATCCGCCTCAACCTCCCCCGTCTCATACCCCAGAAGCAGTATTTTCTTCAGATCGCTTTTTGTGAATGTCAGGTCCCTTGGGGCTTTTCCTTTTTCAAAGGGCATAAGAAGGGTCCTGGCCACCGCATTGACCGTAACGATAAGCGGCAGGAATGCCCTGTAAAAACCGCTCAAGGGATTTACTGCCTTTAATGCGAATGCCATTGCAAACTGGCGCGCGATTATCTTCGGGACGATCTCCGCAAAGACGAGCGTCAGCGGCACCATCACAACGGTAGCGAGCACGGGAGACAAGTTCGGACCAAAATATTCCACAAATATGCGCGTGGCAAGAACGGAGGAAATAACCACGGCTATATTGGTCCCCACCAGAGTTGTCCCGAGATAATCCCCTTCCCTTTTCAGAAAATTGCTGAGCTTCAGCGCATGCGCGTCGCCGGAATCTACAAGTCCCCTGAGCCTGATCCTGTTTGCACTTGTGATCGCCATCTCTGAAGCCGTAAAAAAGGCCTGCATCAATATCGCGGCAAGGACTAAAATCGTGTAAAGCGTTATCATCTCAGGTCTTCTCTATGGTTAAGCTCGTTATGCGGTTCTTAGAAACATCATTCACAATTATGGTAAAGTCATCGATCTTGATCCTGTCGCCGGAGCGCGGGATCTTTCCCATGCACAAAATAACATATCCGCCTATGGTGTCGACCTCGTCCGTTTCTATGGCGAGCCCTGTTTCCTCGCTTACTTCGTCGATACGGGCCTGGCCGCTGACCTCATATCTCTTTTTATCGATCCTGCGGATAGGCGGGATCTCAAAATCAAACTCGTCGCTTATCTCGCCCACGATCTCTTCCAGGATATCTTCGATGGTGACCACTCCGGAAGTAACGCCATATTCGTCGGTTACCACAGCCATATGAGTATTTTTTTTCTGAAGTTCCTGAAGAAGGTCATCGACCATCATGCTTTCCGGCACAAAGAACGGCTGCTTGACAAGATCTCTTATCGGGGTCTGAGCCTTGAGCAGAAAGTCCTTGGAATGAAGTATCCCGACAATATTATCGAGCGTATGGATATAGACCGGGAAACGGGACTTCTGGCTCTCTTTTATCTCTTTGACAAGGTCACCCTGTTCCATCGTCAGGTCAAGCGCCACGATATCGATGCGCGGCGTCATGATATCCGCGGAGTTCAATTCCTTTAACCCGAGGATGTTATCGATCATGTCCTTTTCCTTTTTCTTGACGATCCCTCTTTTTTTGCCGAGTGAAAACAGTGATCGGATCTCCTGTTTCGTTATTCTGGGGTGCTCAGAAGAGACCTTTAAGCCGAATCCTCTGACGATGGAATACGCGATATTGCTGAGAATCAGCCGCAGGGGAGTGAAAAGTTGCTCTATCATCTTAATGGGGAGTGAAGCAAAAAAGGAAACTTTTTCCCTGTTGGCAAGCGAGAACATCTTCGGGGTGACCTCCCCGAAGATAAGTATGATAGCTGTCATCGCGAGGATGGAAAAGCCGATACCTTTCTCTCCCATGACATTGTAGAAAAAATCCGCCAGAACGGCACTTGCGGCGATATTTACAAGAGTATTGCCTATAAGGATCGTGATCAGAAGTCTATACGGATCCGCAAGAAGTGCCACTACCCTTCTTGCGGCTGGACGGTCCATGCCCTCAAGTTGCTTTAACTTGATCTTGCTGAGGGACAGAAAAGCGGTTTCCGAGCCGGAAAAGAACGCAGAGGCTATCAATAATAAAACAAAAACAGCTATATACACCTATAATCTTGTAAGGGTTAGTTCCAGTAATCTTGTAAAGGTTAGATTCCAGCAACCAAAAATAATCACCTGTTCTGCTCGGCCGTCTTCTTGCCGGCTTTCACGGGAGTCTCAACGGTACCGACCGCGGCGTCTCTTACTGTCTCGGTGCTTCTTTCCACGGGGGTCGTGACTATCTCGGGAGCTTTTTTCACGTCGCCGGTAAGCGTCTCACCCGTGACTTTTACGGTATCAACCACTACGCCGGCGGTGCCTTTCGCTGCCGTGCCGACAACGTTCGCTGATTCGTTTACGACATTCGCGGGATAATTGATGGCTGCCCTGCCGGCATCTTTCGATGCTTCTTTAAAACTTTTGTTTTTTTCGGCCGCAAAAGCGGGCACCACCATCGTGCACGCCAGAAAACTTATTGCGACCAAGACCACTCCTGTCTTCATGACCGTTTTCATTTCTCCCCCTTTTCCTGTATTTGCGTCAGTTTTTCCCTGACCATTTTGCTGACGACTTTTCCGTCAGCACACCCTTTGACGCGCTTCATGACCTCGCCCATAACGGCGCCCATATCTTTTGGCGAGGTCGCTCCGGTTTGCGCGATCGATTCGGAAACGATACCGGCAAGCTCCCCATCGGAGATCTGCTCCGGCAAATACTCCTCGAGTATCGCCAATTCATCTGTTTCCTTGCTCACAAGGTCCTCGCGATTCCCCTGCTTGAATTTCTCTATGGATTCCTTGTGCTGGCGCACCATTTTTTGAATAAGACCGACGACTTTTTCGTCATCGAGCTCTTTTACCTTGTCGGCTATCTTCTTGTTGTTGATCTCGCTGATAAGCATGCGAAGGACCGATACTTTCAGCTTCTGCCCGCCCTTGAGGGACTGTTTAAGCGCCTCTGTTACGTCTTTTTCCAGCATTGCACACAACCTCGCATGTTTTGGTGACCCGTTCGCGTCCGGAGCTGAGAAGTTTCCGCGTAGCAATAAAATATCTGACGGGGTCAAGATAATCTAACAATAGCTTGCCGTTAAGATGATCGATCTCATGCTGAACGGCCTTGGCGGACAATCCGTCAAAAGTCTTTATAAAAAACTCTCCCCGTTCGTTCTGTGCCCGGACTTTTACTCTTTCAGGACGCGCGACACTGACCACTATGCCGGGGAGGCTGAGACATCCTTCTTCCATCCTGGATTTTTTCTTCGACTTTTCAAGGATCACCGGATTTACGAAGTTTTCAAGGCTTTCGCCGACATCGACCACCAGGATACTCAATCCCAGGCCGACCTGTGTTGCGGCAAGGCCGATGCCCTGGTTGATATACATCGTGTCTGCCATCGAACGAAGTGTCTTTTCAAGGTCCTGATCAAATCGTTCGACCGGCTTGGTCCTGATCCGCAGGCAGGGATCAGGGTATGTCTTGATCTCTAATGAAGTCACTTATTTGCTCTTGCACCGGTTGTTCTTGCTCAGAGTAATCACGCGCATATTAAAATTGTGGCTTTCCTTGGTCTCCATGAAGCAGTATGACAGTATTACGAGCTCGTCCCCGACCTCTCCCCTTCTTGCGGCCGGCCCATAAAGCACTATCCTTCCCGAATCCGATTTCTCTTCGATAGCATAGGTCGTAAACCGTTCGCCGTTGTTCGCATCAAGAACATGCACCTGCTCCCCGGACATGATATCGGATGCCTCCATGATCGCTTTATCGATGCCGATGCTGCCGCTATATTGCATCTCTTTATTAGTCACATACGCATTGGTTATCTTTGCCTTACAAAATACCCGCAACATGATGCTCCTCCTCGAATACCGCCGCACCCAAAAAAAGGCGCCAAGCAAAAAGACGGCTTACCTCAGTCTTTTCTTTATCAACTGCGCCGCTCTTTCTCCCGATACCAGCATGCCTCCGAAAATGGGCCCCATTCTGGGGCTGCCGAAAACCGCGTTTGCGGCCATCCCGGCAACATAGACGTTCGCGAAGATCTCCCTGGTGTTCGCGTGCATGGAATTCTCCCCTATCTCGGCCCACATCGATTTTTCCCCCATCACGCCGCCGGTTTCCGTTGCAAGTTTTATCTTTGCCTTCCGCTCAAGAAGATGCGCGATCTCACAATGGTGGCCGGTGGCATCGATCACGAACCTGGATTCAACGCTTATCGGGTCCACGTGCAGACCGGCAAGGCTTACCGCGGACCAGTTTATGACGAGGCCTTTGACCACGCCATTTTTCATCATGAGGTCTTCGACCTCTATAAGGTTGAATATCCTGAGTCCCGCCAGGGTGGCCTTGGAACAGATCGTGGAGATCGCTTGTACTGAATCGGCTGTATAATAATTCTCTTTGTATTTTTTTGCCGGGACCCCGAATTCGCGAAGAACCTTCCTGCCTTTCTCCTGGACAACGATCTCGTTGAACATCATCCCCCCGCCCCACATTCCTCCGCCGATACTGAGCTTTCTTTCAAAAAGGGATACTTTTATTCCGGACTTTGCAAGATAATATCCGGCTACCAGTCCTGCGGGACCGCCGCCTACAATGGCAACATCGGTTTTGAGATGCTTAACGAGTTTATCCGAAAAACCTTCGATTATAGCCCTGGATATAACAATATCATTCAACGCTTTATTTGACATCTCCGGTATCTTCTTGTCCTCTTTTGCCTAAAGGCTTTCTGCTGATGTTTGTAAGGTTTTTCCCGTCAAAATAAAGGTATAGGTCCTCTGAAAGGTATCCGGCGCCGACAGGAAGGGTGGAAGCTGTCGCGCTGTAAACCCACTCTTCTCTCGGCTCGTTCCACTCACCAGAGACAACGGTTCCTTTCATGTCAGGGTCCCCGTATACATCAACGACCTGGTCTTTTGTCATCCCGATCTTAAGCGAGCCTTCCCCTATCGGGTCTTTTAAGAGCCGGTCCCCCTGCGGGATGTCAATATCCGCGCACCCGCTAAGAAAAACGCACAAGAATACAACACTCAGTAAACGGCAAATTCTCAAGATACACCTCCTAAGGAAGGTCATGTTCGGGCCTTGTAAGCGGAGCCATAAAGCAGGTCGCAGAGATATTTCAAAAAAGCGTTCTTGTTCTTGTCTTCAATATCGATGATCTCTGCGCCGACATCGTAAGGAGCTTTATCTTCCAAGCTCGTCTTGCTCTGCCAGATAACTTTTGCTTCAAGGCGAATCGGTTTGTCCGTTGACGGAAGATACAGAGATAGATCCAACTGCTCGGATTCTTTCAGCTGCCTGTCGATCTCAAATCTCAAACCTATGGGTGAAATGTTTTTGGTGATAACTTCATCGAGGCGGTCGCCGCTTTTGACTGTCATCTTCAGCGGGATCTCTATTCTTACAAACCGTCTTCTTTCAGGTAATTTCTGCTTCATTTTTTTTGCCTATCGGGCAGAAGTATAACATATCGAAGTAAGCCCGTCAAGGATTTGTTAAGCACCTCAGGGGCGCCCGATGTATTATAATAATAGTTATAATTGTGAAAAACGAGCGATTAAAAACCGCTCGTTTTTCATAAACCTACACATTAACCATCAGCAGCCCTTGTATGACCTGCTTTTGGAAAAATCCTATTTTGCCTTGGGCATATCAGGCAACACGGCAGGCTTGTCATACTTTCCGATCGGAAAGGTGACCAGTTCTGCTGCGCCCGAAACTGTCCGTGCAAAAGCCTTGCAGGTCCCCTGCCATACTCCTAACAAAAGCCCTGTAATGGGATTGGTCTCCTTCGACTTATCCACGATCCTCTTTGGTATTTCAGTCCATCCAAAAACCATGTTGTTAAAACCTCTCTCGGCTTTCTGAATCGGACCAGGAGGATACGTGGAGGGCTGTGTGCCTGCTTGCGTGCTAGCCTTTGCGGGCATATCCGCAGCAAATACTGTCATTGAAAAGGATAATACCAGTATGGCCACAAAAAAGACAGTTAAAAACTTCTTCATTCCTTACCCCCCTTTCAGTTGCTTGAAATATAACATAATAAATAGTAAAAGTCAACTAATGACGTTAATATTATTAATTTTTTCTACAACGGCTTTTTGGGTTCACTGATCCCTTCATTTAAGGGTCCTTTACTCTCAAATATACCGTTTTCCATGATCCAATTCCTGATAAGATCAACTACATCTTTATTTACCGAAAAACTCCAGGAGCTGCCGTGCGCGGTCACTCTTCCCATATAAACCCCAAGATTCCTGAATATTGCTATCCTGTTTCGACGATCCTTTTTCTCGAGGGATTTTTTCAATTCCTCAACGGCCTGCGAGTTGAAACGCTTATCGTCCCTGCCGAAGATCAAAAGCAAGGGCCTGTCAAAAGAAAGAACGGCCTCGTAGGGCCTGCGAGCTATAAATTCCCGGTATTCCTTGAGCGGAATCCTTACTCCCATAAAAAAAGAAAAGTTTTTGTCTGACCGTGCGACTTCCGCCAGACAGTTCCGGGTCTTTTCGGTCATGATCTTCATGCAATCCTCGCTGGGATATCCGAGACCGCAGGATTTAAGCAGCGCCTGCATGTTTTCTTCCGAAGGCTCCTTAGAGAAGTCCATTTTCGTAAATCCCTCCGGCACGCCCATGATAACGCACGTCCGCACGGAAGGAAGACTCGATGCCGCTTTTAGCGCGAGATATCCTCCTCCTTCATAACCGACAAGATTGATGGATCTTTCTCTCACGGCTGGATGTTTTTCAAGATAACCGGTGGCGGCGATTATATCCTGTATCCTCCTTTTGTCGTCCAGCTCCATGAAGCTTCCCTGACTTTTACCCTGACCCGGACTGTCAAAAGTAAAAACAATAAAACCCGATGCCGACAGAAACCTGCCAAGAGACCCGAGTAAATACTGCTGTCCTTTCGTAACGGGCCCTTCTTTCGGCACGACAAGCACGGCCGGAAAAGGACCCTCCCCTTCGGGGATCTGCAATTTTCCCGAGAGGATAAGCCTGTCGCTTTCAAAAAAGACCTCTTCTATTATTCCGCGCTCCGGCTCTTTTGCCTTCGTCGGGACGGACTCCCCTTCCATCAAGCTGCTCCGGACAGAAAGATCTGTTTCTGCCGGCGGGAGGGTGCTGCCGGTTTCTTTGGGGCCAAAGATCGAAATAAACTTGTCCACCACGGGTTTGAACCTTTTCCCGGGGCTTTCGATAAAGCTGACAAGAACGAACCGCAGGTCCTTTTTATCGATCTCCAGGGCCAGGATCCTGTGAGTATATTTTGATAGGAACACTTTTGCCGACGGCAATGTTCTCGCGCCAATAGCGAAACTTTGCGCTTCCATCCTGCGCCCCATGATCGGGATATATTCATCCTTGAGATATTTTACTTCTATCTTATCCCGGACCGGTGGTACCGGCTCGCCGACGGGGATCATGACCTCAAAGAACTGCATGCCTTTTTTCCAGAAATTATACTTTTCCATGATCGGCATATATAACATGATGTCGGTCGGAGAGAAGACCATGGTCTTCTCTCCCGTTTCAAACCCTTTCAGCGTAATGAATTCCGGGTGTTCCAGGAATAGAAAATCGGTCTTCTCCTCTTCCTGGACCAGCAAAGTCAGCCGTTTCTGCCCCTTGACCCCTTCTGCCTCTTCTATAAATTTCAAGGGTGTCATGTTCCTTTTTTTCAAAAATAATTTTTCGGTTATGACCGGATACCCAAGCGAATGCGGATATTCAGCTGTGCTTTTATAAACAACTTTATCCTCTGTGATATATCTATCGACCCTGATAGAACCGAAAGGCCTGCCGTCCTTTAACAAATCATAGCAAAAACCTTTGTGTCCGCTCAGATCGACATAAAGAAATGCCAGCGTGATAAGGAAAATCGCCAGGATCACCAGAATAAATAATATGATTATCAGCTTTTTCATAATACGCTCAAACCCGCGATCGAACATACCAGTTTCACTTTATTCTCCGGCTGGTTCCTGGCAAATTCCGCCTTGGCCGAAAGCTGCGCAACGACCTCAGGGGGACAGTTCCTTAGCAGGCGTCTGAATGATATCCCCTCCCCCGGCAGCAGAACATTCCTTGTTTGCCTCATTCCGGACAATAAGGGCGGGGTGCCGAAATACTCCTCCCCCAGAGGATTAAACCAGCTGTCATAGACAACGGTACCGTCAGGAGCCAGAAAAGACACCTCTATCGCAATGGAAGTTATGGTCTTGTTGGAATTGTTTTTCAGTCTTCCTTCCAGCAGGGGCATCTCTGAAAGCAGTTTACCGTCTTCCATTTTAACGCACACGTTGGACAGGACCACATCATTCTTGAACAGCTCCGCGGTCAACTTGTATATGGAATTACGGTATTTCAAAGCAAGGCTGTCTTTCTTCCATTGTATATAAAGACTGTATCCGATAAGCGTGGACACAAAGACGACCGCGATGATGATCGAGGAAAAGATTATAACCGCTATGTGTTTTCTCTTGATAAACATTCTTGCCGCGTTCTATGCTTCGGGGTCAGATCCTCTGCTTCTTGAGGATAATATCCCCCTCCCTGCAGCCTACGTGTTCGGCAATGACCGAACATTTGGCTTTAAAAATAAAGAATATCGGTTTGTTTTCATCCGCCAGCGTCTCAAAATTGCCCTGCCCCTTGCTGATAATAAGATCGGCATCATTGTAATATTTCAGGAACTCCCTGCTGCATTTTCGTATAACTGTCCCGGGAACTTCCGAACCGCTGGATATCACTTTGGCCACTTTGTCAAGGCCGACATCGCGGGCATCATCCATCGTAACGTCGTTTATAATCGGCTTCCCTCTTGTTGCGCAAACAACGCTCTTATCCATCTCTTCGATCAATATCCTGTCAAAGACTATCTCCCCCGCGTTATCCAGCAGATAAAGGATATTTTCGGCATCTTCGACCGCATCCTTGAACTCCTCAAAGTCAAATACCGCAAAATCCCTTTCCAGGCACTCTTCTATCTCTTCTTCGATATCAAAGGAATGAGGAACCCCGTAATCTATGACATTGCCCGCAACAGCAAGACGAACAGCGCTTAACAGCACATCGCTTGCTCCTTCGACCACTTTTTTGAGCCGCGGGTAAAGCTCCATCGCCATACTGTTGCTTTTTTCTTTGATCTTTTTATAGGCATCCTTTCCCCCGGTATGCTTTTCCACCACGCCGTATACCGTCTCCGCGATCTCGGGCGGCGTGACATCCAGGGAAAAATCAGGCAACATGCGGGCAATATCGTCCAGGACCTTTTTTTGTGTTTTTTTATCCGCACCGGCAAGTTTCGCGGCATCCAGCGCCTGACGAAGAAAACACGGGACACATTCCAGATACGCCTTCAATATGACTCTCCCTGCCGTTTTGCTCGGAAGGCCTTCACGTCCGGGAAAAGCTCATTAAGGCGGCGGTAAAGCGGTATTGCATCTTCCCTTCGACCCAGAGCTTCATAGCTCAGGGCGAGAAAAGACAGGACATACCTCTCCTGGAACTTGTCATGCGGGCTTTTCTCAAGCAGGATCCGTGCTTTGGACAAAAACCTGACAGCCGCTTCATAGTTTTTGCGATGTTCGTAATAAATGCGGCCCAGCTCCGCGTTGATCTCCCAGGAATCGGGATTGTTCATCAGTCCCTTCCGGAGAAAAGCTACCCCCTCATCCACTTTCCCCAGTCTGTCGGCCAGATAAAATCCCGTAAGCGTATACGCGAGCACATTATGGGGGTCGATCTCCGCGGAATAATACAGCCAGGGGATGATCTCTTCCATCTGGTCATCCTGCAAGTGCACGTGTTGGGTTATGTCGGTCTCTTCGGACGCGCGAAGAAGAACATTAAACGGGCTTATCCCGGAAATCTTTCTTCCAAGCACCTGCTCTTCCTGGTCGTGATCTTCATCCCGCTCGCTGATAATCCCAAGACCCTCTTCATGCTCCCCGGAAAGATGTCCCACTCCCCGGTGGAAATAGAGATCCGCTTGAAGAATGGACAGGTTGGAAAGAATGGATTTTCCTTCTCCCAAAAGCCGCATGAAAACCGGAACATCATATGCGGTCTGGGCGCTGACATATACCTGGTTATAGGTGTCGATTTTCGGTGCGATCAGGATCGTTGCTGCCAGCCACACAAGAGCCACGAAAACACTTTTTGCCCTCAAAGTTTTCTCCTCCTGAAAATAACCCCGGCGAAATACAGTAAGGCAAAGCAATAAATAAGCGTATAGACCGTGACAACCGCGACTACCCAGCACGGGAGAGGATCCCATGCGTGTGTTATCCTCACGCGGAGATCATAAAAATCAAAATGGGGCAGCAGGTAATAAAGAATACCTGACGCGACCGACGCGAGCCCTTTGGAAAACAGCACCGTCTCTCTGATGGAATCGGAAAAACCCCCTATTATTATGTACAGCAAAAAGGACAACGTAACGCTCGCGGACATCGTCATAAAATTAGAAAAAAATATCACAAGAGCCGATACCAGCGAGAGAAAAAGTATGCCAAAAAGAAAACCCTGCCCAAGCAGGACCAGGCCCGAAATTTCACCGCCCATTACATAAAAAACGCCAAAGACAAGAAAAAACAGAACAAAAGAAATAACGGACACTGACACGCTGCCGCAAAACTTCCCCAGGATCACCATGTGACGGCTCAAGGGCTTTGCCAGGAGTGGATATATGGTCCGCGATTCGATCTCGGAGGGAAGTTGTTTTGCGGCAAAGGTCACGGCTATGACGAAAGAAAAAAACATCATAAGCGAATATCCAAAATCCTTGATATACCGCGTTATGCCTTCTATCTGAAAGAAGCTTTGATAGAATAACAGTGTAAGCAGGATGACCATGAATATAAAAAGAACATAAAAATCCTTTTTGCGGACCAGCTCCTTTATCATGCTGCACGTTATGACCCAAATGGTCCTCATGTCTTTTCCTCTATCATCTTCAGAAAATAATTCTCCAGGGATTGTCCCTCACCTTTGCCGCCGAGTAGCTCTTCTGCCGACCCCATCGCCATGAGGTTCCCCTTATGAAGGATGCCTATCCTGTCACTGACCAGTTCCACTTCCGAAAGTTCGTGCGAGGAGAAAAAAACTGTCTTACCTTTCCCGCGCAAGTCGTTGATGACCTGGCGCATCTTTTTGCGGGCAACCGGATCCAGTCCGCCGGTGGGCTCATCAAGGATCAACAGGTCAGGATCGTTTATCAGCGCCTGGGCGAAACTCACCTTTTGCATCATACCCTTGGAAAACGTTCGCATGAGCCTGTTCGCTTCTTCTTCCAGATCCACCAGCTTAAGCAGTTCCCTGCTTCTTTCGCGCAACAGACCCTTTTCTATCCCGAAAATGCCTCCGTACATGTCCAGCAGTTCCACCGGAGTAAGATACCTGTAATAATCCGCCGTCTCCGGCATGTACCCCACCGAACGGCGCACTTCCGGGATCGACGGAGATCTTCCGTAAACGGCAAGTTCGCCTTCCCCCGGGATCAGAATGCCCAGCAAAAGCTTAATTGTCGTGGTTTTCCCGGCACCGTTAGGGCCTATGAACCCGAAGATCTCGCCTTTACTCACGCTAAGGTTCAGTCCCCTGAGAGCTTCCACGCTTTTTTTGCCGGACTTATATGTGTAGCGAAGATTTTTAGTGGTAAGGATTTCTTCCAAGCTAGTGCCTCTTTTAAAAAACTCATCGAAGCAGACCTGTAAGCCGGGTTCTGTAAGCAGGAAAACCTGCCTGGTGATTATCCATCTGGGGCCGGCATTGCTGACGGCCTCATGCAGCCTACCCGGAAGTGCTAACCCCTCGTTTCGCTCGGGATCAATCCCGAACAAATACGAAAAGATTGACGAGACTAGCCGCCTCGTACCAGTCCGCCCGTTCGCCCTCTTAGAGGTTTACCTCTAAGAGGGCACGCACCGGACTTTCCCGGTTCCTCCCCTATTTGGCCTTGCTCCACGTAGAGATTGCCGCGTTTCACCCTTTCCGTACAGTATGAACCTGACGGAAAGACTCGTCTCTGTGGCTCTTATCCTCATCTCGCGATGGGCGGGTATTACCCGCTACGCCGCTATGCGGAGCCCGGACTTTCCTCTCCATGCCGCCTGGCAAGGAGCAATCACCCGATCTGCTTCAATGAGCTTGAATAAAACTCTTCAGAGAAGAGCTTTAAGGTTTATGGCCTTATTAACAAGGGCATCAGCGTCTTTGTTCTCTTCTCTCGATATCTCTCTTATCTCTACCTTATCAAATATCCGGAAGAGATTCAAGGCAAGGTCAAAAAATTTCTGTATATTCTGATCCTTCACCCTGTATTCGCCCTTAAGCTGCTTTGCCACGAGCTGGCTGTCAACATTCAGGATAACTTTTCTGGTCTTCCGGTAAGCCGCTTCCTGCAATCCATAGATCACGGCCAGATACTCGGCGACATTGTTCGTGGCATTGCCTATATATTTTGATATTTCTTCCACTTTCTCGCCCTTTTTGCCAAGAAGGACGACACCCACGCCAGAGGGCCCCGGATTCCCCCTTGACCCGCCATCGGCAAATATCTGCAAGGTATCAAATTCTTCAGTTTTCCGCATAAAGTATCCTGGCACAGTTCTCGCAGTGAACGATCTTCTTTTTGAGCCTTACCTCATTGATCGTCTGAGCGCGCAAATGTATGTTGCACTCGCTGCAAAAACCCTCGTCGATCCTCGCAAGCGCGGTCCTTCCCCGATTCTTCAATATCCTGTCATATTGCCCCAGGATATCCGGGTCTATCGTCCCGACAAACTCATTCCTCCTGACACCAAGCTCGGCAAGACGTTCGGACAGAGCTTTTTCTTCCGTCCTTATGTTCTGTTTCTCTCTTTCGACTTTCTGCTTTTCTTCCTCAAAGGCCTTTTTTTCTTCTCCGCATCTGGCCTGCGCCTTTTCGATCTCATCAAAAAGATTGATAAGATCCTCCTCGAGCAAGGAAACATCGGCCTTTATGCTGTCTATCTCCTGCTGGAGAGCTTTATACTCTTTATTACTTTTTATCTGATAAAGCTCGCCATCGTGTTTCTTTATAAGTTCTTCCTTGGCCTGCATGTCCGTCTCTTTTTCATTCTTTGAGAGCTGCGCTTTTTTAAGCTCTTCTTCGGCGTTTTTCATACCGGATTTCTTGGATTCCAAAGAATCGTCCATCTCCTTTATCCGAAGAGGAAAAGTCTCTTTTTTGGACTGCAGATCGAATATCTCAGCGTCGAGCTCCTGAAGCTGAATTAATTTTTTTATTTCCTCTTTAATGTTAGCGTCTTCCTCCATCTCACCCCGATCGTTATATTGACCCTTACCCGCCATAAGAAAAAACAGGGCTCTTAGGACCCGAATTTTAATAATGGTGGGCGCAGGGGGACTCGAACCTCCGACCTCATGCATGTGAGGCATGCGCTCTAACCAGCTGAGCTATGCGCCCGAGAACATTAAAGGATGGTGGGGGCACATGGACTTGAACCATGAACCTACTGATTATGAGTCAGTTGCTCTAACCAATTGAGCTATGCCCCCGCCTCCGGTTTGCGTATTATAACATAGCCGTTTAAAAGATGACAAGTGAAAATGAAGCTGGAATGCCGAAAAAAGAAAAGGGGCAGATCTTTTAAATCTACCCCTTTTACAAGAATAAGACCAATTGCTTAGTATTTATTTTTTCTTTTTCTTTTTCTTTTTCTTCGCGGTCTTTTTCTTCGCGACTTTCTTCTTTTTCTTCGCTACTTTTTTCTTCGCTTTTTTCTTCTTCTTGACCATGTCCTCGCCTCCCTTCGTTTAAAATTCTCGCTTCAAAATTTTTTCTTTTAAATAACTATATTTGTTTAAAATATACATTATATTTTCTGATTTGCAAGTCAAAACGCAAATTTTTTTTCATTTTTGGAAGTAAAATTTTTTCGCGATGGCAAAAAAACGGACGGCACCGTTCCCGTTCTCCGACCTCAAAAGACTTTTCATCGAAACATACTCTAAAAGTCAACAAAAATAGGGGTTTGGGAGTGTCACGTGATATGAAATTTTTACTATTGCACTGGGAAACTGAGTTTGTGGGGTTTTACTTTGTATCGTATTTTTAAAAAAACTTTTATTTTTATTTTCAAAAAAAACTTTTTTTGGCCTCAATGATGATTTTTTTATTTCTTCGGAAAGATAAAATTTTTTATCCTGACGCATTCAATGTCTTTTCCAGATCTTTTCCGGAATTCCCAAAAGACTTCACGAACTCTACTGCAATGCCGAAAGTGTCGATCATTTTGTCGCCCGCGTTTTCACAGCGGACGACCCTCGCTGTCCATTTGCCCTCCTGCGGGATGCCCGGCATCTTGATCCAGCAGTCAAGAAGCAGCCCTATTTCAAGTTTTTCCAGACTGATGAAATAAACCCCGCCCAGGCTGATATTCTCGGAGGCCGAAACCCCTCCGCTTGATCCGGGCGCGCCGTGAGGCCTGTACCTGACAGTAAATTTGCGGCGTACTCTCTTAAATGCCCTTTTTTCATCCGTTATCATGATCTTGGCTCCTCACCTCACATGTATCTTTCGGGCATACCTTTCATTTCCCTGAGATCGGGGACAAAAGGCCGGATCTTCCTGCCAAAGCAGATACCAAGCTGCTCGTGAAGGCTCACCTGATCAAGATCTACGTATCTCTGTTCTATTGCAGCTTCGGTGTTCATGTAACGGATTTCTTTGCCCAAAACGCCAACGAGTGTAACTCCGGCTATCCCCTGTTTCAGAAGCGCCACAGCAGCCGCTCCCGCTTCTTTCCCGAAATTAACGTCATAAGCCGAACTGCGGCCGCATCGGACCAGATGCCCCGGAACCACGCTCCGTACCTCCGGAATATCGTACATGTCCTTGACAAACATGTGAGTGCTCTGCATGAACTTCGTTATCTCCGGATCGGCCTTGAACCTTTTTGTCATCTCCTGACAAACATATTTTCCGGCACCGGCAAGTTTTTTGTGCCCGAACGCATCTAATCCTGCGCTTTCATCCACGATCTCTTTCCCGCTGGCATCTTTAAGCCCTTCCGCCACAACTATGAGATACGTTCCGGCATAAACATCGCTCCCGGCTATCCTGTGCGTAAATCTCTTCTTCACATGAGAATAGAGGGCATCAAAATCCACGGGAATCTCGGGGATCAATATGGCGTCGGCGTCGGCTGCCACGCCGCCCCGGAAAGCCGTGTGCCCTGCGTATCTGCCGAATACTTCCAGGACGATGATCCTGTTATGCGTCCTTCCCGTGGTCTTGAGATCGTCGGCAAAGATCGCTATCCGATTAATGGTGGAATCCCCGCCCACCGAATAGGGCTGAAGATCAAGATCCATTGTCTTGGGCACATGAACACAGGGGATCCCGTTCTCAAAAAGATCCACCATGACCTTACCCGTGTCGTCCCCTCCGCTGATCACAAGAGCATCTAATCCGAACTTCTTCAGTCCAGCCCTTATACGCTCGTATTTTTTGCTGTCTTCGATATTCTTGATCTTAACGCGCGAATGGCCGGCCTCGGAACCCGCCGGATTCGCATTGATAAGATCCTGCCGGTCCGAGGTCAACTGCGTCAGCTGTTTGAAATCGACAAGATTGTAAAGCCCGGCGTATCCGTTGGGCACGACAAAACACTCAACCCCCATCCTGTTCGCCATCTCGGCAACGCCCTTGACGACCGCGTTCAGGCCGCCGCAATCTCCGCCACTGGTGATCACTCCGATCTTTTTAATATCTGCCATGCGTTCCTCCTATTTCCGGCGGTGAATTATACGTAAAATTCCGCACATGTAATATTTCGTATATAGTATATCGCAGTGAGAGAAAATGGAAGAAAAAAAACAAAAATTTTAAAGAGATGTTTATATGTTACAGGTATTGTTCCAGGGATCTTTTAAACGGAGAGCTCTTTGTGGGCATAATAACCTTAAAGGTCCTGCCGCTGATGATCATTTTTTTTATGTCCTTGTCACCGGTCTTCCAGTCCCCGTAGCTCAGGATAAACTCAAAATTTTCGCCGGTCTTCCTGACGGAACTGATGGTATACGGCTTGAATTCCAGGAACTGAAAATCAAGTCTGGCTTGCTCGAATGGATAACCTTCCTTGCTTTCATTGTCAAGCAGGCTATACATCATCCCGTAATCCTCCTTCTGCCAGGCCTCGAGAAACATCACGACCACCCTTGCGCCGTGGGGACACAGGTCAAAATCGGCTTCTTCCGAACCGCCGCCGATAGGCATACCCACCTTCATCCCCTCATCCACCCACACATTGCCATCAGCGTTCGCCGGAAGAACGAAGAACGCCAATAACAAGAAAGTGAGAGCGCAGGCCACGTGTTTTATCGCAAAAAGTATCAGACGCATACGTTGCCTTATCCCAGTTTATAGTGTTTCTTTATCGAACTCGTTATGTCCCACACGCAGCTCATCCCCTTCGGGAATGTTACCAGATCCCCTGCCCCGAATTCAACCGGCTCCCCGCTTTCGGGCTCTACCTTCGCGTGCCCTTCCAGAATATAACAGATCTCCCGTTCGTCGTAGCTCCAGTCAAAGCGTGAAACTTCCTTCTCCCATATCGGCCAGGCATCCACGCCAAGCCGTTCCAATTTTGCCGCATCAGGTTTCTCGACTGCTATCTTGTCCATTTTTCCTCCTTCTATACGCGTCTTATTTGTCAAAACCCGTTCCCCGGATCCCGGAATCAAGAACAAATGTCACCGGTCCGTCATTCACCAGGCTCACTTCCATATGCGCTCCGAACTCTCCCTCCTGAACGGATATACCCCGGGACCTGAGCGCATCGTTGAACCTTTTCCACAATGCTTCCGCTTCCGCGGGAGCGGCAGCCAGGTCAAACCCCGGCCTGTTTCCTTTTTCTGTTTGCCCGAGAAGTGTAAATTGAGGCACGCTCAGCACCTTCCCGCCTGTTTGCCCAAGGTCCAGGTTCATTTTTCCCTGTCCATCCTCAAAAACTCTCAGCTTGCTTACCTTTTGCGCCATCCTTTCGGCCGCATCGGGAGTGTCTTCCTTGCCGACACCTACCAATAGCAGGAATCCAAGCCCTATGGCCGCCTTTTCCTTTTTTTTAACGGCTACGGCCGCTTTTTTCACCCTTTGCAGAACTACTCTCATGTCCCCTTTCCTACATGGTTTTCAAGCCTGCCTATGCCCTCTATTTCTATGACTACCTCGTCCCCCGGACTCATTGATCCGACAGCCGGCGGGGTCCCCGTAGCTATTACATCCCCGGGGAGCAAGGTCATTATCCCGGAAATGAATTCTATCAGCCTCGGGATGCTGAATATAAATTTGGACGTTCTTGAATCCTGTTTCAATTCTCCGTTAAGATAAGAACGTATGCCGAGGTCGCCCGGATCAAGATCGGTCTCCACCCACGGGCCTATCGGAGCGAACGTATCGAAAGATTTTGCCCGGCTCCACTGGATATCTTTTTTTTGCAGGTCTCTCGCGGTAACGTCGTTCACGCACGTATATCCCGCAATGTGGCCGCCTGCCGCTTTTTCCGGAACATTCCTTACCCTGTCCTTTATGACAACTCCCAATTCCGCCTCGTAATCCACCCTGTCCGAAGACCGCGGATAAACTATTGTCTCCCCGGGGCCGATAACGGCGGTGGACGGCTTGATGAAAATGATGGGTTCCGCCGGAATAGCCATCCCAAGCTCTTTAGCGTGATCCCTGTAATTAAGGCCTACTGAAACGATCTTTGAGGGTTTGACGGGCGCCAGAAGGGAAACCTCATCCAGTCTCACACTTTCAAGACCCCTGTTGCCCGGCATATCCACGGTCACTTCATCGCCATGTAAAATGCCGCTATGCTCTTTATTGTCGTGAAGAAACCTTACCAGTTTCATTTTACCAGATGATCGAGGAAGGGATTCTTTGATTACTTTTCTTTAAGCTCTACCTTGATTCCTTTTTTCCTGAGAAAATCGAACACCCTCTCTATTTCAGTCCCTTCTCCGCTAAGGATAAGGAAAGCCCAACCACTTTCGGTAGAAAATGACGCTTCTACTATCCTCAAGGTGATCTTGTGTTTTTTTATCATGTCACATATGATCGGCTCATCTTTGAGCTCCCCCGGGATAAATAGCTCTACTTTTACCTCTTCCATTTTCTCTCCTTTCTTGTTATTCTGAAAAACCCATATCAAGAAAATTCTTCAGCTTCTTGGCCCTGATCGGATGCCTTAACTTCTTCAGGGCTTTCGCTTCTATCTGGCGGACCCGTTCCCTCGTGACGTTGAATATTTTGCCGACCTCTTCAAGCGTCCTCGGATATCCGTCACCTATGCCGAATCTCAGGGTCAGCACTCTCTGCTCCCGATCGGTGAGAGTTTCCAATACTTCGTCCATCTGCTCCTTCAGCATCGCATAAGCCGTGGCATTGGCGGGGGACACAGCAGACCTGTCTTCGATGAAATCGCCGAAACTTGTATCCCCTTCGTCCCCTATCGGGGTTTCCAGGGATATCGGATGCTGGGCTATCTTTATTATGCCCCTTACTTTCTCGATCGGCAGTTTCATGGCCGTGGCTATCTCCTCGGGAGTGGGCTCCCTTCCGTTCTCCTGAACAAGAGCCCTGGACACCCTCACCAGCTTGTTTATCGTTTCCGTCATGTGTACCGGAATGCGGATGGTCCTTGATTGATCGGCTATGGAACGTGTTATCGCCTGGCGTATCCACCACGTCGCGTACGTGCTGAACTTGTAACCTCTTTCGTACTCAAACTTGTCCACGGCTTTCATCAGGCCCATATTGCCTTCCTGTATCAGGTCCAGGAACGATAGTCCTCTATTCGTGTATTTTTTAGCGATACTGACCACGAGGCGCAGATTGGCCGCGACCAGTTCCTTCTTTGCCTTCGTGTATTCCGCTTCTATTTCCGAGAGCTTGTTCGCATCTTCAACGACCCGTTCCGCGGGCCTTCCTATGCCTCTGGTGAGTTTTCTCAGCCGGTTCTGCGCGATCTTGAGTTCCTTTTTGCCGCGTCCCTTTTTCAGTTTTTCTATTTTATTCCTGACCGACCTGGCTTCCTGCAACGGCCTGGATACATCCTCGGTCACCTTTTCGACAAGAGCTATGGCTACCTTGAGCTTGGCCATGAGCTTCTGCACGGTATCTTCTTTCTTGGAAAGCCTTATCCGCTTTATAAGCTGGCTTTTCCGGTCCTTCAGCCTCTCAAGATCGGCGCTGGGCTCAACATCAAGCACGTCGTCAAGATTATAATCTTCATCTATTGCTTCTTCGATAGCGCTAATGATCTTATCCCTGCCCATTTTTATCCCGAATATGATCTTTTTGAACGCTTTCTCATCCTCCTTTATGCGCTTTGCCAGCGTCAGTTCCTCGTTACGGCTTAACAGCGGTATCTGCCCCATTTGTTTCAGGTACATCTTCACGGGGTCATCGATCTGCACGAATTTCCGGACCTTGACCTTTTTCTGATCCCTCTTCACGGCAAGCGGTATTTTCTCCAGTTCTTCCTCGGACTCCACAACCTTTATATCCGCACTGTGGAGCGCCGTGATCACCTCATCGATCTCGTCCGACGATACGACGTCCTGCGGAAGGATATCGTTGACCTCATCATAACTGAGGTACCCCTTATCCTTCCCTGCCCTTATAAGCTTGCGGACAATGGCCGATTTAGCCGCATCGAATTCCCCTGCCGGCTCAGGAACCTTCGACCGGTCTTTTTTCTTTAGCTTTTTTCCGGCAGCCGCTTTTATCTTTTTCTTTTTCCCGGCCATGATTATGCGACTTTCTCCTTATGGATCTTATTAATCTTCGTCAGCAAGCTTTTCATCTCAGTATCATTGTTCGCTTCCTGCGCTTTTTTCAGCCTGAGGGTCAGCTCCTTCAGTTCTTCCTCTCTGTTCTCTTTCAGGACACAAAATATGCAATCATCCAACGCCTTGTCCGGCTCACGCGTTATGTCCGCCTTGGCAATAGCCTGCATGACAGCCGTTTTAGCGGCTTCATCCTTCTCCAGGCGGCTCAACAATTTTCCCGGATTGATACTTTGTTCCCCCTTGCCGTAAAGATCACTGACGGCCTGGATGACCTTATTAACGTTGCTGTCGCGGAATCTATCCAATCCGAGTTCGCTCTGTATCCTGTCAAACAGCTTCTTGTCCGAGATCGCCAACCCCAAAAGATGTATTTCGCTGCTCCTGTAGTTGCGGGAAGTCCGGTCCACCTTTGATTCCAGTTCGTAACGGTAGGAATAATCCGGCTTTACCTTGCCCATCTCATACCTGAGAGAGGCTTCGTGTATCCCCAGGCGTCCCGCGAGCCTTTTAAGGTAATCGGACTGGACAACAGCGTTCCGGACCCTGGATATCGTTGGGAGCATCTCATCCACTATGCCGCCTATGTCCCGCACGCCCAACTTGTCGATCAAAAGATCCAGCTTATAATCAAACAACCCCTTGGCCTTATCAACAATATCCTCAAACTTCTCTTTTCCGCTTTTTCTCACAAAACTGTCCGGGTCCTCACCCTTGGGTAAAGCTGCTATCTTCACGTTCATCCCGTGCGCGACAAGGACATCAAGGCCCCTCAGGCTGGCGGCTTCCCCCGCCTGATCCGCGTCAAAGACCATGACAGACGTATCCGTATATTTCCTGAGCATGGTCGCCTGTCCCGGGGTAAGAGCGGTTCCTGAAGTGGCCACGACGTTCGTAACCCCGTGCTGGAACGGGATGATCACATCCATATACCCCTCGACAAGGACCGCGTAACCCTTTTCCCGAATGCTTTTCTTGGCAAAATTCAGTCCATAAAGAACATTACTTTTGGTATATATCAGTGTTTCCGGTGAATTTATGTACTTGGGCAGAGAATCATCCATGACCCTCCCCCCGAAAGCAACAATGTGCCCTCTTTCATTGAAGATAGGGAAAAGTATCCTGTTCCTGAACCTGTCATAATCCCCTTTTCCCTTTTCGCTTGGGATGGTGAGCCCTGCTTTCTTCATGAGATCCGCGGGTATCTTCTTGCTTTCGCAGTATCGCCTGAACGATTCCCACTCTCTGGGCGCATAACCGATCCTAAACTCGCTTAATACCTCGGTATCGATGCCGCGTTTTTTCAGGTATTCGAACGCCTTTTCCCCTCTATCGCTTCTAAGAAAATTCTGGTAAAACGTAGCGGCGGTCTTATTGATTTCATAGAGGCGGTTGGCCAGCGAAGCGGCGGGTCCGGTATCTTTTTCGTATTTCGGAAGTTCCACGCCGGCTTTGGCGGCCAACATCCTAACGGCCTCAGGAAAATCCATGTTCTCGTATTGCATCACGAAGCCGATGGCATTTCCGCCCGCGCCGCATCCGAAACAATGATATATCTGCTTGTCCGGACTGACCATGAAAGACGGGGTCTTTTCATTATGAAAAGGACAATTTGCCTTGAAATTTCTTCCCGCTTTTTTCAACTGTATGTAGCCTGAGACGACTTCTACTATGTCAAGCCTGTCCAGCAAACGGTCAATGATTTCCTGTGGTATTCTGCCCATATCAGGTTCTATCGCCTTCTGATCCTCTTAAAGCCCGCGCATTCGATAAAATTCAGCTTTCCCCTCTTTTCCACCGCGTCCAGCAGAAGGTTCAATCCCAGCGTGTCGCTCGCAATATGTCCGGCTATCACGAAATTTATGAATTCCGTCTTTGCCTCCTTGTAGCCGGACTCCCTGCAGTGCATCCCGATTATGGTCTTGATCCCCGACTGGGACAGGCGAGCGAACATCTTGTCCGGCCCTGAGGTTCCTCCTGTCATGTCCACAAATACCTTGCCGGCGGCGGCGTTCTCCTCGCCGATCAATATGAACGGCCCCGTGCCTTCTCTTGTAGCCTCCCTGTATTCGGGGATCGCTTTCAGGATGTTCAGGACATTCTTCAGCTTTTTCGGTTTTTTGGTGTCGAAGGTCTTCTGCAGAAAACTTGCCACGCAGTTATCCGCCGCGGTATGGATACACATAAAGGGAATGCCGAGAAGCCTCGCCGCGTCCACGGCCCTGGTATGATTGCCCGGGGCTATTCCGCGGAAAACCTGCTCTATGCGGTCCTTCATGATACCCTCCGCGATCTCCCTGGTAAGACCATACTTTTCCCATATGCGGGGCTGCACATCCATGACCCTGTGAAGCTGCGCAAGGGCTCTTCCGGACGGATGATGCGAAATGACCAGGTCTATGTTCGCGCCCTTTTCGTTTAACCGATCGGCCAATAATAATTCGGAAACATGTATATCTATCCCTACCAGTATATTTTTTATATCCTCTTCCCCCGAACCGTTCAATATACGGGTGTCGTAATACGGGTTCTTGAAACTTTCCCGGTCAAAACCGGCCCTGTCTATACCCTTGCTTTTCCTGTAATCCTTCCTGGCCTTTTTAAGAATGTCTTCAATGGCCCGCCTGGGGCGCTGATCCTCTCTGAGGCCCTTTTTAACGGCCAGCTCATAGATCGTTTTGAGTTTCATTTTACTCCTTTACTGATTGTTCCGTAGCGGCCAGGATCCCCTCCACTACTTCATCTTTTGTTTTTTGCTCCGATATCCCGACAATGCCTGTCATCCAGCTGTAGATCTGCGCGTCCAGCCCCACGAAAAACATGCACGTCCTGGATCCTTCAACGGCGGACTGGCGTACATAATCGAGCGGGACAAGCAGCAGCATTATCCCTATTATCCCGAAAAATATGAATGCCCGCAAAGAAGCTACCAGCGCCCCGCCTATTCGCTCAATAAGAGCAAGTTCCTCACCTACGATGATATTGAAAACCCTTTCCAAAATCTTAATAACTGTGAATAAAGCCGCGGAAATAACAAAGAACGACACCGGTTTTGCCCATTTCTGCAGCAAAAAACCAAATATCGCTTCAGATAGAAAACTATAATATCCTATTGAAACGAATATTAAGATAAACCAGCCCACAAGAGAAAGGAGTTGACCGCCGACACCGGTCCTTAATCCTTTATAAACCATTCCCAATAAAAGGATTATGAAAAGTATATCCAGCCAGTTAATGTTTGTTAATGTTATGGGCAAAAATAGTACCTTCTAATGGAAAACAAAGTATATCATATAACAATATTAAAGTCAAATCGGCGGGCTGGAGGGGTAAAACTTTTATTCTTAGTTTTTGTTTGTCTAACAAAAGGCCTTTATTTTTTCCTTTTTTATGTTCCCGGCTATCAAGCAAGGCGCCTCTTCATCAACGCTATCAACTTTTACTCTTACTATGTTCCCCTCAAATCCCGCAAAACCATCCAATTTCATCCTAACATATTCACCGGTATAACCTTCGGAAAATGCTCCTCCGGATCTTCGCTCCACCAGAACATCCACTTCCCTGCCGACAAATCTGCTGCAAAATTCCGCCTGAAGTTCATTTCCGACCTTTATTAACCGTTCCGCCCTGCTTTTTGCCGTTTCCGAAGGCACTTTGCCGCTGCTTCGAAAAGAACGCGTCCCCTTCCGGTCGCTGTACCTGAAGACATGCAGCCGCGAGGGCTTTATCTTCCGGATAAATCCCAAGGTCCGCTCAAAATCTTTTTCACCTTCACCGGGAAATCCCACAATGACATCCATGGTCAAACCTATAAAGGGTATCCGTTCTCGGATCCGCCCGACAAGCCGGCTGAACTGTCCCGTGGTATACTTCCTGTTCATCGCATTCAGCACTCTGTCTGATCCGCTTTGAAGAGAAATGTGCAAATGCCGGCAGATCTTACGCGAACCGGCTATTTCTCCTATTAAAGAGTCATCTATATGATTGGGTTCGACGGAACTGAGCCTTGCCCGAAAATTCCCCGGGAGTTTATCTATCTTTTTCAGAAGATCCGAGACGCTTTGCCCATTGCTCCCCCTCCAGGCCCCGAGACAGATACCGGTCAAGACGATCTCCCTGTAGTCCGCTTCAATGAGTCGGGATGCCTCGGTCAGGATGTCCCGTTCGTCCCTGCTTCTCGAAGGGCCCCTGACAAGACTCACCTTGCAATAAGAACAATCCTGATCGCACCCATCCTGTATTTTTATAAAAGCCCTGGTATGAGAGCTAAAGCCCGAAATCTGTTCTTTCGCGCGCTCATCGCTTCTGTCCACGCCAAAAAGAGAGCCAAGGATGCGGGGCAATTTGAGCTTATCCCTGCCCGGCACCACCATGTGCACTTCAGGCAACGACTGTAACCTCTCCATGTCTTCCTTAAAGACCGCATAACATCCCGTAACGAACACTTTCGCGCCGGGATTCTCCCTTTTCACTCTTCGTATCGACTTTACCGTCTTTATGTCAGCCTGTTCTGTGACAGTGCAGGAATTCACAATGACCAGATCAGCGTCCTGTATCCCGGATTCCCGGAAACCGAAGTGTAGAAGATTTTCTCTCAGAACCTGCCCTTCATACTGATTGACCTTACAGCCCAGTGTTTTTATAGCAAATTTTGGCATTTTTATTGGCCCGACCATGCTCTAACCTGACAGATCTAACCACTTTAGATGTATGACGTTACAGAGAAAACTCGTAACCGAGCGCGGACAATACGAACAGTCCCGCGGTATCGCTTCTTAAGGTCCTTTTTCCCAAGGATATGAATTTGCAGTTGCCGCTGTCCGCCATCTCTGTTTCTTCCGGCGTAAAATCTCCTTCCGGCCCGATGAATACCAGGATCTTGCCCGACTTGAAGCCGGCCAGGGACTCCTTGATGGAAACGGTTTCACCGGCTAAACAGGCAAGCAGGGTCAGGTCATACAGGTCTATTTGTCCGGCTATTCCCCTGTACTCCGTGATCCCGTCGATCGCCGGAACATTTACCCTACCGCACTGTTTTGAGGCCTCAATGGCTATTCTTTTCCATCTCTTGACCTTCCTTTTGCAGACCGCGGGATCCCTGGGCCTTGCGATCGTCCTTTCACTGACCAGGGGGATCATCCGGGAAACGCCAAGTTCGGTCGCCTTTTCCACTATATAATCCATCCTGCCCTTCCTGGGAATGGCCTGGGCAAGAATGACCTCCGGGGCGCTTTCCGCGGGAGGTTTTTCCGTGCGCACGATCTCGACGATCATCTTCTTATCTTTCCTGTCCGCCTCTTTTATGAACCCTACATATTCCTTGCCTGTTCCGTCAAATACGACGATCTGGTCGCCGTCCTGCATCCTCATGACATCCAGGATGTGATGAGCTTCCCTTCCGTCGACCATGATCCTGTCTTTTCTTACATTTTCTTTCGGAACATAGAACCTTCTCATTCGTCCCTCTATTCCTTTATTTCTTTCTCACCGAATACTTCCGCGGTGAATACATAGATCTCACAGTCCCCGGTCTTCCATGCATCCGGAGAGATGCCGGCTTTATGCGCGCAGAGGCTGCTCATGAAGTGTTCCCTGTCCCACCCGGTCTCGTCGGCAACCTGCGGCAGATATACTCCGCTCCTCCATCCGCTTTTCACCATGACTCCGTGTTTCCCCATCTCGATCTCGTTGTAGTCGTCTATTTTTTTCATCGGCGATAAAGCCGATATTTCTACATCGATATCGTTCAGCTCCTCGAGCGTCACGGGCGGAAATCTGGGATCCTCGGTAGCGGCCGATATAGCCATGTCCCGCACGGTTAGATAAAGGGGTCCCGTGGCGGCCATGTGTCCGATACATCCTCTCAGCTGCCCGCGCTCGTGCAGCGTCACGAACGCCCCCATGTCCTGCTCAAGCGCTTTATCGCCCGCTTTCACGTCCAGACGCTTTCCCGTTTCAAGATAATGCCGTATGGTGTCCCGCGCTATCTTTAAGAGTTCTTCTTTTTGCTCACGACTGAACATATCCCCTTCCTCCTCTTTCTCTGTTACCGCTTTCTCTTTTTTTCCGCTTTTTATGAATGCCGCGCTCAGATACCCCACAACCTTGTCTTTCGAGCCGGCGGTATCCCCGGAGTTCGCATATTTTAATATTTCAACTTTATCCGCCCCCAGTCTTTTGCAAGCCGACATGACCGAATAAACGGCACCATACCCGCACATAAGCTCGTGCCGTTTCTTCAGGCTGTAAAAGTACAGCGAATCCGGATCAAACGCCTTTATTATCCCGATCGTTTCCGCGTCTCTTTTGTTTGTAATATCATAGGGCAAATAATGGCACATGTCCGTCGAGGCTATTAACACAAAATCTTTTTCATCGCGCAAAATGTCATAAAGCGCATTTGCCAAAAGCCGGCAATTTTCCAGTCTCTGGTCGCAAAGTGCGATCATCACCAGGCGCGCATCCTTTAATACCGTCTGGATAAACGGTATTTCCATCTCCACGGAATTTTCCGCAGTAAAGGCCTGGGGTATATCCTGTATATTCTCACTATAAGCGATGAGTTTATTCGTGATATCCGTGTCGATCACGGCTTCTCCCAGCGGTGTGACAAAAGTCTTATCGGTAAAGACAGCAATGCGGTTGGGAAAATATTTCCTGTGAGTAAAACCTACCACTATGACCTTGTCGGGATTTCCGGCCATTATCGCTTTGTACGTGTATGCAGCCACGGGCCCGGAGAACCTGAGCCCGGCATGGGGGGCTATGGCGCCCACGATCTCCCCTTCGATCCTGCCTACGCGTGCGTTGTGCAGATATCCCTCGAGCTCTGCCCTCAACTGAACAGGCGAGGCATTATACCAGGAACCTGCCAGATCGGCCTGCTTGGCATCAGCGCAGGCCCCGGCCATAACAAAAACAATAACAAGAACTGCGAATAGAAAACGTCTGGCCATAAGATACTCCCTTACCCTGGATTTATGCTGAGCTTTGAGATGCTCCATTGTCTAAGATCTATCGTCGTACCTGAAGCGGGTACTTAGCCCGTCAGAGAATTTTCTTTAACGGGGTTTACGCAACAGATTTTTATGCTATAATAAAACCGCAATTTCCGCGGTGGGGCAGTAGCTCAGTTGGGAGAGCATCACGTTCGCAACGTGGGGGTCGTGGGTTCGAATCCCATCTGCTCCACCACTATAAAAATCCGAGACTCCGGCCGGCACTGTTTTCGTCCCCTTCAACCCACAAAAACTTTGATGCATTCTTCCACCGTGGCGAAATGTATATCCACCGTATCTTCGCGGTTAACCGCATATCCCCCGGCCAAGGTTATTGCTATCGGCACGCCGAAATTGCGCGCCTGGGCACACACAAAATTGTCTCTTTCTCTCAGGCCTTCCTTCGACACCGCAAGGGCGCCCAGCTGATCCCCCTCATACGGATCGGCCCCGGCGAGGTATAGAATGATCTCCGGTTTAAATGTATTTATGATCTTCGGCACGCTATCATAAAGATGATGAAGGTACACCTTGTCACGGGTGTAATCCCTCAGGCCGATATCAATATCGCTTTTCGGTTTATGAAAAGGATAGTTATTTTCCTGGTGTATTGAAAAAGTGAATACGGAAGGATCTTCCTGAAAAATAAAAGCGGTCCCGTTGCCCTGATGAAGGTCGCAATCTATGACAAGGGCTTTTTTCACGGCGCCGCTCGCCTGCAGCGCCTTTATGCTGACCGCGATGTCGTTCAGCATGCAGAAACCCTCGCCATGATCGGGAAAGGCATGATGAAATCCGCCCCCCAGATGCACTGCCGCTTTTGTTTCAAGCGCGCGGCGCGCCGTGGTCAACGTCCCCCCGCAACATGTAAATGAAGCTTCCACTAGTTTATGCGAAAACGGAACTTCAAGCACGGCCACCTCTTCCGCGCTCAGGGCCCCGGCCTGAAGCTTGTTAAGATATTCGGCCGTATGCACGGTCCGGATCTCCGCTCCTGTTATCGGCTCGGGTAACACGGTTTCGAACTTGCCCTTCAGGGAATCATTCGAATCCACGCGTTTTTTCAGAATTCTGTACTTGGAGGTCGGAAAGACATGGTCCCCTATATCAATATAATAGGATTCCGAATAAATGATCGGTATTTTGAGTGGCGCGTCCGCTAACATATTATCAAGCCAGTTCTTCGACAAAATTCTCGACAGCTTTTTTCATGTGCTGCCAGTCTTCCTTCGAGTGTATGCCGAACTTCTGTTTGCGCTTCCAGCCATCGTCTGATTTTTGCCACAGATAGAAGCAAATCTGTTTTTTCGCGTAGCTTTCCAACAGAACCACAGCTGCCCACCAGCCGAATTTTTTGTTTATGGTGTGGTATTTCAGCACCTTCAGAGGCGCTTTTATCGGCACTCTTTCCTCTCCGCCTTCCGCCCCCTCAACGACAGGCAGCACCTGCTCCTTTTCCTTTCCGCGCACATTGGATTCTTTTGAAACATCTTCGATCATTCTTTCCCCCTTACGTTAGTAAGCCGAACCGTATAATCCGGGCTGTCTCCTTCCAGAACGATATGCCCTTCCCTGGCAAGCCAGCCCGTGCTCATCAACACAATATCCCTGTCTTTCTGCAGATCCTTGATGATGTCCTCCATCTGAGCTGTCTTATCATGGTTGTCGAGATAATCCCATATTTCACCGGCCACAAGTCCTATCCTTGTAATCATTTCCTCACCTCCTCTCTTGAAATTCGGGACTTCGTCCGGCGCTTATAAGTGCGCACCGCCTCCGTCCCCCTTTTTCAGCCTCTGGTTATAAGTCCCGCATCTCGGACACCTTGAGATGTCTTCATGCCTACTGTCAATATACGTTAACGAACAGATCGAGCAGTGCCATATATGCTCCTCATCCGAGCTGAAGGTCTTCAGTTTGGTGCCAAAGTCAAAAAAAGCCCATATGACCAGGATGAGCACCGCCGTGAAAAGCAGGTACAGAAAAAGCACCATGGAAATATCCAGTTTTATCATGCGATCAATCCCTGGCATTCAAGATGACATCCACTTCCTGCCATTCATCTGCTGCCGCGGCTTCTTTTCTCGGCTCAAAAATCCATCCCCTGACAAACTTCGAAGCTGCGATATCAAGCCGGGGATACCCGGTCGTAGTCAACGGTTCCACCTTCTTGACGTTCCCGCCGGCGTCTATCAATACCTTGACCCTGATCTTGAACGTCTCCTCGCCTCCGTAAAGAGCGCGCATTACAGAAGGGGCTTCGGGCCTGTAAATGACTTTTCTTTCTTTCGCCTGTCCGGTGTAATCAGTCCCCCATTTCCCCAACACAAAATCATCCACATCCAGATCCAGGGTAAAATCGGGCACGGCCTTGGAGCCGGTCAAAAAACTCATTACAAGGGTGTCCATGTTGTTTTCCAGGTAATCCGGGAATTCCTGAACGGTCGACCTTCTTTTCGGGGCCGCCACTTCCAGTTCCCTGCTCTGCGACGGCAAGAATATGTACCTGTAAGTAGTCATCACGACCGGGTTCACGTTCTCCAGCATGATATCGAACGCTGTCTTTTTCAGGATCGGCCCGAGAAAATCGATACGGGTATAAGGATGCGCTCTCTTTATGTCATCCGGGGCTATTATTGTCACCGCGGACATCCCCACAATATGCACACCCAGCGATATCAGCAGTGCTATCCTTAAATTCCTGCCTATCATGATTTCCCTTGTCGGTTTACTGCGTCGTGGCAATGTTGATCTGCCTGACATCAACCTGCCGGCAAATATCCCAGACCTCAATGACCTTACCCAGGTCCGATTTCTTATCCGCTCTTATCAGAAGCGGCTGGTCTTCCCGTGCCGCAACAGTTATGCGGGAGACGAGTTCATCTCCGCTAACGGGCCTTTCATTTATGAAAACCCCGTTATCCTCCGTGATCGTCACTATAAGCAATTCCTTGTGCAGGACCTCGCTGGTAACGGCCCTGGGCAGATTGACCCTTATCCCCGGCTGGAAGACAAAACTCGAGGTCAGCATAAAGAATATGAGCAGCAGGAATACCACGTCTATCAGCGGCGCGATATCCAGGCGCCCTTTTTCCAGAAATACTTTTCTTTTAAACTTCATTTTCCTCTCTTTTTGTCCCGAGTATGTTTATGATGTCCGTCGCGCTTTTTTCCATCTCCAGCACGAAGCCGTCGACCTTGCTGACAAGAAAATTATATGCGACGTATGTGGGTATCGCGACCGAAAGGCCCGCCACCGTAGTGATAAGAGCCTCCCAAATACCGCCTGCCAGGTCTCCGGGATTGATCGGCATCAGCACGATCGCCTTCTGCTCGATGACCTGGAACGCCCGCACCATCCCGGTCACGGTCCCCAGAAGCCCGAGAAGCGGAGATATGTGCGCTATAGTCGCCAGCGCGCCAAGGTTCTTCTCCAGGCGAGGTACTTCATGCAGGCCTGCATCTTCTATGGCTTCCTTTATTTCTATCCTGGGCCGATCATGTTTAAGGATGCCCGCTTTGAGTATGTGAGCTATGGGGCCGGGCATCGCATTGCACTTATCTATGGCCTCCATGATCTTGTTCCTTCTCAGCGTCTCGGCTATGTCCTCCATGAATTCTTCGGTGTTGATCTTGGCCCGCCTAAGATGCCATAACCTTTCCAGTACCACCGCAAGCGCTATGACGGAGCACAAAAGTATAAGAAACATCAACGGTCCGCCTTTAATTATCAGTCCCCACATATCTTCCTCCTTTGATCGCTTCCGCGGTATGCCCTATCTGGCATAACGCTTCAGCAGTTTTATCTTTTCCTTAGCGTAATCCGCCTCCTGACCCTCGCCTTCACTCAGTTTCCGATATATATTGAACGCTCTCTCGTTCTTGCCGTGTTTTTCAAGAAGTTCCGCGCATTTGAGACGGGCACGCGTGACCCAGAATCTTCCTTGAGGATATTTGTATTCCACCTTAAGATATTCCTCGATCGCCTCATCCTCCATGCCTGTCTTCTCATAACATTCCGCAACATCGAACTGTATCTGGGCGTTCGACTCGGAATTTTCTTCCGTAAGAGCGACCTTGAAATACTCTATGGCCAGGACATATTTGCCCTGGATCTTCAATATTGTCCCTATCCTGTTATTCGCGATGTTCGTTATGCTGCTCTCGGGATATTTTTTAATGAGGGTCTCATACCTGGGTACCGCCTTATCATAATCGCCCTCCTTTTTATATATGTCCCCGAGCGCCAGTATCGCCTGCGGTGTCCACTTGCTGAACGGACGCTGCTTTTCTATGCTTTCAAACTGAGCCAGACTTTGATCCGCCATGTTATTGTCATACAGCACCCACCCCAACCAGTAAGACGCATTGTCCGCAAACGGGCTGTCCGGATATTCTTCTATTACCTCAGAAAAATATTTCTGTGCGTTATTAAAATCCCCTTTGCCGTAAAAGTATTCACCGAACCAGAGTTTTATCCCGGGAACGAAATGGCTCTCTCCGCTTTCCTTAAGCATCCTCTTGAATATCCCCAGCGCTTTCTTCTCCTTCCCCATCTTGTAATAAGCCCAGCCGGAATGATACTGCGCCCTGAGAAGGAGATCCTTATCCTTCGTGGAGCTGATGATCTTTTCATAGATCTCCGCGGCAGCTTCATAGTCGCCGCCGTTATACATGGAATTGGCTTTCTGCAGAGCGGCTTCATTCCGAAGATTACTGCCCGGGAATTCTCTGAGTATGTGTTCAAACTGCCCTGCGGAGGTCCTGTAATCTCCCTTCTGCACGTAAAGCAGGCCAAGCTGATAATGGGCCTTGTCGAGAAGGGTTGACTCGGGAAAGTTCACCACCAGCGACTGAAAAGCAAGTATAGCAGCATCTTCCCTGTTTAACTTTTTCAATATGGACCCCACCTCATACTGCGCATGATCCGCCAGCATGCTGTGCGGGAAGTTCCTGAGCACCCTGTCATAAACGTCAACGGCGCGTCCGTTCTCGCCGCGACCCTGAAGAATGTCCCCGATACTGCATAAAGCACTTACCACCAGGTCCTCATTGTCGGACAATTCCACCGTCTTATCATATTCTTCCAGCGCTTTTGCCTCATCTCCCGCACCAAGATACGCCCATCCCAGATTGTAATGCATTTCGGATGAAAACTCCCCGTTGGGAAACTTTTCAAGAGCTTCACGGTATATCCTGATGGTATCGGGTATGTTCCCGCTTTTGTACAAGGCCTCACCCAGCCAGAAATACGCGTCATCGGTCCATTCGTTTTGCGGTATCTCGTAGATGACCTCCTGATATGCCTTCAGGGCTTTTCCGTCATTGCCTTTCTTGAGATTGATGCGGGCGATCCCCATCAGCGCCGCGCTCCTGATCCGAGGATCGGTACTGTCATCTACGACTTGCCTGAACCATTCCTCGCTGCTATCCAGGTCCCCGCTCTGCAGGTAGGCCCTGGCCAGTTTATATTCAGCGATCACTTTTGGCGGTTTATTTTCACTACCGCGCAATGAATCTTTCAAGCTCGCGGCGGCTTCGGAAAAATTACCCAGCTTATAGTAACTGTCTCCCAGCATGTAATAAGCATCAAAAATATGCTCGCTCACCGGGTACTTTTCGGTAAATGCCTTTAATTCCGGAACCACGTCGGCATACCTGCCCGTCTTGTACAGAATCTCCGCGATCTTATACCGGGCTTTCACTGCCAGCTCTCTTTCCGGATACAGCTGAATAACTTCGCGGAACGCCTCTATGGCCATGGGGTGTTCGCCAAGCTTTTCGTAACACCACGCCTGGGAATAACGGGAATACGGCACGTATTCACTCGTCGGATACGATTCGATCACCATTTGGTAATAGGCCAGGGCCTGTTCAAAGTCGCCCTCCTTGAAATAGACTTCGGCTATCCAATAAGTGGCGCGCGCGGCGAAATCGCCGTCCTTGAACCTTTCAAGCACAATATTGAATTCCGTAAGTGCCTTGGCGGGGGAAGATTTTTCATAATACACTCTTCCCAGAAGCGAACGCGCCTCACCCTCGACGTCTTTTGAGATGTCCAGCGCAAGCAGGGAGTTCAACTTGCTCTCCGCCAGATCATAAAAACCGTCCTTGACGGCTTTCCTGGCAAAATCGAGTTCGGGTTGAAACGTCTTTTCACCCGCTTCTGAAGGTAAACACCACAAGAACACAGCTATCGACACCAGATATATGATTTTCTTCATTTTGCTTATGGGCTAATTATAACTTAATTACAGGGTAAATCATATGCTAACAAAATATAGCTATCTCATCAAGAGCTTTTTGAGATATGCTCCGGTATGGGACTTCTTGCCGGAAGCCACTTCTTCGGGGGTGCCGCAAGCGACCAGCTCGCCGCCGGTATCTCCGCCTTCCGGCCCGAGATCTATGATATAATCCGCGGACTTGATGACATCCAGGTTATGCTCGATCACCAGTACCGTATTTCCGGCGGATACCAGGGCATGCAGCACATCCAGCAGTTTGTGTATATCCGCAAAATGTAACCCCGTAGTAGGCTCGTCCAGTATATACAGCGTCTTGCCGGTAGCCGTCTTGGACAATTCTGTCGCAAGTTTCACCCTCTGCGCTTCTCCGCCGGATAATGTCGTCGCCGGCTGCCCAAGCCTTATATACCCCAGCCCGACATCGTACAGGGTCCGCATCTTGTTCTTGATCGCGGGGATGTTCTCGAACAGCTTCAGCGCATCCTCCACGCTCAGATCAAGGACCTCAGAAATATTGTACCCCTTGTATCTTATCTCAAGCGTCTGGTCATTGAATCGCTTGCCGTTGCAGACCTGGCACTGCACATAAACGTCCGGCAGGAAATGCATCTCGATCTTTTTCATCCCGTCGCCCTGGCACGCTTCACAGCGGCCTCCCTTGACATTGAAACTGAACCTGCCGGGTTTATAGCCCCGCATGCGCGATTCGGGAAGAGAGCTGAAAAGCTTTCGTATGGGGTCAAATGCTCCCGTGTATGTCGTGGGATTGGACCTAGGGGTCCTCCCTATGGGGGACTGGTCTATCACTATCACTTTGTCTATGTGTTTAACGCCGTTTATCCTTTTATGCTTACCGGGTTTTACCTTGGACCTGTAAAGTTTTTTAGCCAGCGCCCTGTATAGAACCTCGTCGATGAGCGTGCTTTTCCCCGATCCCGAAACACCCGTCACGCAGTTAAACACGCCCAACGGGATACTCACATCTATGCGTTTGAGATTATGCTCGGCGGCGCCTATCACTTCCAGGCGTTTATCCGGGTCGTATTCCCGCCTTTTCTTCGGCACCTCGATCTTCAGATCTCCGCGCAGATACTTGCCGGTAAGCGACTGCTTGTTCTTGAGAATATCAGCCAATCCTCCTACTACGACCACTTCCCCTCCATGTTCACCCGCCCCGGGACCCAGGTCAATAATATAGTCCGCCTTTCGTATAGTCGTTTCGTCATGCTCGACCACCACAAGCGTATTCCCGAGCTCTTTAAGCGCGACCAGGGTGTCAAGAAGCTTGCGGTTGTCTTTCTGGTGAAGCCCGATACTCGGTTCGTCCAGGACATAGAGCACGCCGACCAGGCCGGCCCCGATCTGCGTGGCGAGCCGGATCCTCTGGTCCTCGCCTCCTGAAAGCGTGTTGCTTCTCCTGTCCAGGGTGAGATACCCAAGCCCCACATTTATCATGAATTCCAGCCGTGACTTGATCTCCTTGAGGGCTTCCTCGGCGATCTTCTTCTGCATCGCGTCAAGCTTAAGGCGGGAAAAATACTCTTTCGCCCCGGTTATGGACATCTCGCACGCGTCGGCAATGTTCTTGCCCCCGATAAACACATTACGCGATTCCTTGCGCAGGCGCTGCCCCTTACACTCCGGACAGGGCTGAACCGACATGAAACCGCTTATCATCTCCTTGATAAAATCGCTTTCGGAGTGGCGGAAACGCCTCTCCAGATTGGGAATAACGCCTTCAAAACCCGATTCATCATCCCCGTAAAGGACCATCTTCTTCTGGGCGGAAGTCAGCTTCTCGAACGGCATCTCATGATCAAAGCCATGATACCTGGCCATCCTTCGGATATGCCGGCGGTAGTGAAGCACGATCCCTTTGCCGCCTCTTTTCCAGGGAACAACCGCCCTTATAAGAGATTCGGTCTTGTCCGGGACTATCAGTTCCGGATCTATCTCCATTTTGTTCCCCAGGCCGTTGCAGGCGGGACACGCGCCGTAAGGGCTGTTAAAGGAAAAATTTCTCGGTGCCAGCTTTTCAAAACTTATCCCGCACCTGAGGCAAGCGTTCTTCTCGCTGAAAAGTATATCCTCGGTAAGGTTCCCTTTTTCATCCAGCAGAACCACAACAGTAGTACCGGAACCGAGCTTGAGCGCCGTCTCGACCGAATCGGACAGGCGCGACCGGATACCCTTTTTCATGACAAGCCTGTCCACCACCGCCTCAATAGTATGCTTGACCTTTTTATTCAGTCTCGGGATGCGGTCGCCTATATCCACGATCTTTCCGTCAAGCCTTATCCTGATAAGCCCTTCTTTTCTCGCGCCCTTCATCACCTCAACATGCTCACCTTTTCTTCCCTGGATCAAGGGAGCGAGTATCATCAGCTTTTTGCCTTCCTTAAAGGACATGATACGATCGACGATCTGCTGCGAGCTCTGTCCGGATATTTCCCTGCCGCACCTGGGACAACGCTGGATGCCGATCCTCGCGAAAAGCACTCTCAGGTAATCGTAGATCTCGGTCTGCGTGCCTACGGTCGATCGGGGATTCCTTCCAGCCGTCCTCTGCTCGATGCTTATGGTCGGCGATAATCCCTCGATGTAGTCCACGTGGGGCTTCTGGAGCTGTTCGATAAACTGTCTCGCGTAGCTGGATAAGGACTCCACGTAACGCCTTTGGCCTTCAGCATATATGGTATCAAACGCGAGAGACGACTTGCCGGAACCGGAAAGGCCGGTAACCACGCACAGCGTGTTCCGTGGAATGCGGACATCGATGCTTTTGAGGTTATGCTCCCTGGCGCCTTTTACGAAAATATGATCCTTGCTCATAGGGTATAATTGTAACATAAATATATTTACGTCACAACAGGTTAGTGATTTTCGCATTTGTGAAAATATATTTGATTATTTTTAAAAAATGTAGTATATTGTCAATATCGGAAAACAGCAAATACTTTTTGAGTTATCTCAAAGGAGGAAGTATGAAAATAGGAAAAAGGATGCGTTTGTTGAGAAAAGAAAAGGATATCACGCTTGAAGAGCTTTCCGAGAAAAGCGGCGTGGCCCT
>Ga0180432_10000412_pt1 | contig 69287 bp, 53 predicted proteins | sample SS_ome_10_FD_132414 | JGI IMG/M metagenome (GOLD analysis project Ga0180432, IMG submission 132414) | Hypersaline lake sediment archaeal communities from the Salton Sea, California, USA - SS_1_MS_2 metaG | ecosystem: Environmental > Aquatic > Non-marine Saline and Alkaline > Hypersaline >...
AGCGAAGGGTCTCACGTTGACAGAGCAAGACGCGTTGACGGGATGTAGATTCTTCACTCCGTTCAGAATGACACGAAGTGGCCCCTCCATGGCGCGCTGAAAGCCGCCTATTTTCTAGGTAATTCAAAGGGAAATCCAAGGTTCCTCTAGTGGTAGTCTAGTTCACCTCTAGGGCTATTCTATCATGCGGTCAAGCAGAATTGTAGAAGCCAACTCTGCCATACTAGTATTGATGCGCGCCAGCGCTGGAAACGGGGAAACATGTGAGCGGAAGCGAGAGCGTCGACCACGGTACAGCCAAGCTGCAGAGCATAGCCATGAAGCTGACCGAGAGTTGCGGAGGTTCCTATTCCTCGTCCTTGGGCATCAACCTGGCCAGCATGGACTCGGGTGAAGTGTTCAAGTGGTTCGTGGCCTCCCTCCTGTTGGGTGGTGGAGCCAGCGATGCAATCGCCACCAAAGCATACAGGGGCTTGGAGAAGCTGGGTGCGCTTTCGCCCGTGGGTATCTTCAAGCTGGACGAGGCCGGAGTGGCTGGCGTGCTTCAGCGTAGCGGCTATGCCAAGCGGGTCATTGTCACTGCGGAGAACATCATGACGGCGGTGAGGGGCCTCCAAGACAGGTATGGGGGTGACCTCAACCGTCTGCACTTCTTCGCTGAGGATGAGCAAGATCTGGAAAGACGGCTGCGAGGCCTCAGGGGTATCGGCAGGAAACCAGCAATCGTGTTCCTGAGGGGGTTGCGGGGCTTGTGGGACAAGGCCGAACCGCGTCCCCTGGATGATGTCGTGCTGGCAATCGGCCGTCTCGGTCTGGCTACCGGTCCGGAGGCAAATGCGTCTTTGGAGGCACTGCAATTGGCGTGGGAAGCGACGGGACAGGACGAGCGTGGTTTTGCCGACTTCGAGGTGGCGCTGGCACGGCTGGGCCAACGATACTGCCGGAAGGGCAGGTGCCAGGAATGTCCTGTGGGAACCGAGTGCCAGTGGCGGCCTCCATCCAATGGCGACGAGCCAACGACATAAGAGGGAGGACGAAATGGTCAGTGGAAGCATAGCGTGCATAGACATTGGCAGCAGCAAGGTCTGCGCGGTAATAGCCAACGTCGCGGGGGGCCGAATACTCAACGTGCTGGGTGTGGGGGACGTGCCGTCACAAGGTGTGCAGAAAGGTGTCATCGTTGATATCGAGGATGCCAGCAGGGCGATCAGGGAAGCGCTGGACCTGGCTGAGGAGGCCGCCGGGTTCAAAGCCACCCAGGCTTATGTGGGGTTCACCGGCCGGCACATCGCCTCGGTGAACACTGTGGTGTCGGTTGACCTGGGCGGGAGAGACCGCATGATTACCCAGTCAGACATCAGGGAGGCGGAGCGGAAAGTGGAAGCTATCTCCTTCCCCGAAGACCGGGTGACAGTCAATGTTATCAAGAGGCAGTACGCCGTCGACAACATAGAGGGCATAAAGAACCCGCTGGGGATGCATGGCCGACGTCTGGACCTAGAGGCACACATAATCACCGCGGACATGGGATATCGGGAGAACAGGGCGGTCTGCCTGGAGCGCGCTGGTATTCCCCTCTCAACGGACAACCTCGTGGCCAATCCCAGGGCATCCGCCGAGGCTGTCCTCGAACCAGAGGACAAGGAGAGGGGAGCGATGGTGCTGGATATGGGTGGTGGTACGACGGGAGTAGCGATCTACAGGGCCGGGAGTATCTGGTACACTGGGGCCTTGCCGGTGGCTGGCAGGCAGGTGACCAAAGATCTTGCTATGGCGCTGGAAGCACCTTTCAGCGGTGCAGAGGAACTGAAGCTGCAGGCAGGCACACTGTATCCCGAGGACATGGATGACGCTGCCGTCAAGGATGTGCTTCAGAGGTTCAAGACCTCTGCGGAGGAAGTGAGCTATGTTGTGCGGGCCAGAGTGGAGGAGATACTGAGGATGGCCGAGGCAAAGGTCCCGCAGATGCCTGGCGTACTGGTAGTGACTGGCGGGACAGCGAAGCTGCCCGGCATGGACCGTTTCGCCCACGAGGTGCTCGGGGTCCAGGCCAGGGTGGGCTTGCCGAGGTATCTACCGGAAGACCCCAAGGGGCTCGATGACCCGAGGTATGCCTCGGTGGTGGGCTTGGCCCTCTGGGGCTCGAGGGTCACCGAAGCCGGTATCGATGGTTATGGCCGGCTGGCACAGGTCCGCAGCGGGTTGCGGTCGGCCTGGGACGCAGTGAGGGGCCGGCTGCCCAGGGTGAGCTTCGGAGGGACAAGGCCCGGGGAATCCCAGGGCTAGCCTCGGGTGTCATAGACTGCAACTGAAGTAGTGCTGTAGCAAGGAGTAGTGTAAATGGCGAGAGATTCCTTTACATCGAGTCCTGTGAGGATCAAGGCGGTAGGTGTTGGAGGAGGAGGCTGTAACGCTGTGAACCGCATGGTCAGGGCGGATATCCGCGGGGTGGACTATGTGGCCGTAAACACAGATGCTCAAGTGCTGATGATGAATGAGGCTCCCACGAGGATCCAGATTGGCAGGGAGGTATGCAAAGGACTGGGAGCAGGTGGTGATCCCGGTGTGGGCCGCAGAGCCGCGGAAGAAAGCCTGGATGAGCTGAGGACGGCAGTCCAGGGGGCCCACATGGTGTTCGTTGCGTCTGGCATGGGCGGCGGCACCGGCACCGGCGCGGCGCCTGTGGTGGCCAGGCTGGCTCGGGAGAGTGGCGCTCTTACCATTGCCATAGTCACCAAGCCCTTCAACTTCGAGATGGCCCGCAGGTCTCAGATTGCTGAAGGAGGTATCGGCGAACTGGAGCAGGAAGCGGATGCCATGATCGTCATACCCAACGAGCGTTTGCTGTCCATCACCGGCGACAAGGTGACCGTAGACACTGCCTTCAAGACTGCCGATGACATCTTAATGGTGGGCGTCCGGGCGATCAGCGAAGTGGTGACTGTCCCCGGCCTGGTGAATGTGGATTTCGCCGATGTAACATCTGTCATGAAGAATGCAGGACCGTGCCAGCTCTCCATAGGATCCAGTGTTGGACAGAATCGGGTGGTTGAAGCGGCACGGGCCGCCATCAGCAATGACCTGCTGGAAGTGCCCATCGATGGTGCCATGGGTGTGCTGTATGTTGTTGAAGGCCCGTCCAGCCTGACACTGTCGGAGGTGAGCAGAGCTGCCGAGGTCGTGGGGTCTGCCCTGGACGAAGAGGCCACGGTCATATTCGGTGTAACCCTGGACCCCAGGGCACGTGACGAGGTGACCATAACGCTGGTGGCCACGGGTTTCACGCCTCACAGGGCAATAGTGCAAGAACACAAAGACGAAGAGTACCGCAATCTCATTCGCGAGCTGGAGTGGGACGAGAGCCGTCTGGAGTCCCCAGCCTTCATGCGGCGGCCGGTGGACATGAGGCACATGGCCAGGAGGCGGTAGCAGCCACGAATCACCCCGCCACGAGACGCCGTGCCCGCTGTCGAACCTCCGAAGAAGCACATCACAATAGCACTGTGCCTGGAGATTGCAGGCCGAAATGGGCTGGCTCGGCTATTGGCCAGCAGAGGCCTAACGCGATAGAATCCAGGACAGCAGGGTCTGACGGTGGTGAGGGGCCCGAGGGGGTGGAGGTGGCTGGCGGGATTCTTCTTCTGCAGCGCCTGCGGTCAGGAAACGGCAAGTCAGTGATGATGCCTGACCCTGGCCCGGCAGGGGCATATACTAAACGGGGGAAATCATGACTGGACTTGAGATCACCTACCTCATCCTTTTTCTCGTGTGCATAGGCCTTTCCGCTTTCTTCTCGAGCTCCGAGATCGCCTTCATCAACCTGCAGCGATTGCGGCTCAAGCACCTGCAGGAGTCCGGTGTGCCGCGGGCTGACCGTGTGGCCAAGATACTGGAGCGCCCGGAGCGCTTCCTCTCCGTAGTGCTGACCAGCATCAGTTTCACTGAGACGGTCCTGATTACCTGTGGTGGCCTGCTATTCGTATCGGTCCTGGGCGATGCGGCAGGTACCCCGGTGGGGATACTGGTGACGGCGCTGATACTTCTCGTTTTCGTCAAGGTTGTGCCCAAGACAATTGCGGCGCAGAATCCGGAGCGCCTGGCCCTAGCCTACGCTACTCCCATTGAGATGACCTCCAAGCTGGTGGCCCCGGTTGTCAACGTAATGAGCTGGATCACGGACAGGGTATCTTCGCCTTTTGGGGGCCACAACTTGCCGGGTACACTCATAGGGAAGGAAGAGATCAAGACGGCGATTTCCATGGGGCAGGAGGTGGGGGCCGTGGATGAGGCTTCGGCCTCGATGTTGAAGAGGGTGGTCAAGTTCGGGGACCTCCAAGTCCAGGAGGTGATGATACCTCGCACCGAGGTGGTATGGGTGGAGCAGGGGTGCACCCTGGAAGGCTTCCAGCAGATCTATGGTGAGAGGCCGCTCTTGCGCTATCCTATCTACGAAGGCAACTACGACAACGTGGTGGGCATGCTGTCGGCAAAAGATGTGCATGTGGCCCTGGCGAAGGGCTCTCTGGATTGCGACACTGACGTCACCGAGTTCGGCCGGCCTGTCTACTTCATCCCACGTACCAAGCTGGTGGGCGAGCTGTTCAACGAGATGAGGGCCAAAGGATTCCTCATGGCGGCGGTCCTGAGCGAGTACGGAGGCACTTCGGGAATCGTGACCATACGGGAACTGGTGGACGAGATCGTGGGTGAGATGAGTGAGGAGCTGGTTGGTGCCACGGGAGACAACTTTGAAATCGTCAGCGAGCACGCCTACATGATCGACGGGAGCATGGCTGTTGAAGATGCCAACGAGAACTTGGGTCTGCACATTCCAGATGGGGACTATGAAACGATGGGAGGCTTCGCATTTCACCTCTTCGGACGGCTTCCCGAGGAGGGAGAGCAGACAATCTACAACGGCTTGACCCTTACTGCGACTGAAGTGCAGGGTCGAAGGATTGCCAAGCTCCTGGTGGTGAAAGAGGAGCTGCTCCAGAGACAGTCGGAGAGTGCTGCTGCCAGCGAGGGCGCAGCGCCGGGGGAGAACAAGAGGTGATGGGGGGCCGTTTACTTTGCTACTGCCTCTGAGGTCGCTGAGTCTCCCGTGGGGATGCTGCGATGCGTTCAGCTTGAACGGCGGAACCAAGGCTGGGCCGCCCCGTTTGGGAAAGCCTCTTTCCAGGATCGGGATACTAGGCTGGGGCGCCTCGCAGTGGACCTTACTCCCTGACTCCTCATTTCTATGGTAAATCCAAGGGTTGTCTTGTGAAGCGCCAATTCGTCTCTTGCGTGATTCCAAGCTGGGAAGAGTAGAGTTTGCTTACGGGAGATAAAAGGAGCATGAAGCTCCTATGCGGGGGAATCCAGTGGTGTGCGTGACGGATGGGGTAGGCCCGTCTTGACGAAGCCTTCCAAGGAGGTGGTGAGGCCATGTAGCAGGAGAAAGGTGGGGTTCTAAGGCCCATCGGGGTATGCGTGGTAATCGCCCCTTGCGGGGGATGCCACAGGCAAGAAAGAAAAGGAGGTTTCACAAATGGCATTGGGAGATGTAGGCAAGAAGGTCTCCGACGCTTTGGCGGGGACGATCAGGGGGGCGGGAGATGTGGTCCAGGCGACGGCAGACGTTACCAAGAAGACGCTGGTGGAGCCGCTGAAGGCGGCGCGGGATGTCACCAAGGAGGCATCGGGTCTGGTGGGCGACTCCGTGGCCGGGGCCATCCAGGCGGCGAACAAGAGCGGGGCCGAGTTGGGCTTGGCAGTCAAGGGTGCTGTTGTAGGCAGCATCAAGGCTGTGGGTGAGGTCACCACTGCCAGCACGGGCCTGGTGAGCGATACCGTCAGGGCGGCTATCAAAGGTACCAGCGAGGTCGGTGGCGACGTGGCCAAGACAGCGCGCGCCGCGGCCGAGGGTGCCCTCGACGCCACCAAGAGCGTTGGCCTCAAGGTCGAGGATACCGCATACAGCATTCCGAGAGGCGCCATCCAGGGGGCCAAAGAGGTGGGGGCCGACGTCGGGTCGGTGGTCAAGAACACCGTCCAGGGGACTGTTGTGGGGACCAAGGAGGTCGGCGGTGATGTGATCAAGGCCGTACAGAGCTCGGCCAGCGGATCAGTGAAAGCAGCATCAGAGTTTGGCGGTGACGTAGGTTCGGTGGCCAAGAACGCTGTGGTGGGCGCCATCGATGGCGCCAAGCAGATCGGGGTCAGTACTGAGGAGGCCGCATCGGCGGCTGCCACCGGCGCGATGGAGGCGGCGCAGAGTATTGGTGGAGCTGCCGCTGACACGGTCAAAGGAGCAGTCACTGGGACCATCTCGGGAGTCAAGGTAGTCCTCAAGGCACCGTTCAAGGACTAGGCGCAACAGGAGCAGTGATTGGGAAGGGGGCAGGTCGACCTGCCCCCTTCCGCCGATTGGATTCTGGGCCGGGACAGGGCGGTGACGTTCGGGAGCCGGAGGCTGCCACCCAGGTGCTTGCGGGCATTCGTTGTTGTAGCAGCCAGTCTCCGGTAGCCTGGGGAAAGCATGGAACAGGATAGCGCAGCTCCGCTGAGATAGACCGAGCTGGCTCTGGTTTGCTCGCCCGGCCCGGTAGTGGACTTCATGGAGGAAGGGGAGTGCCTGCGCTATGGGTCCTGAGACGAGCCAATAACAGAAGTGCACGGAGGTGGCAATATGAGGATAAATCTTGATCCCAAGCAGTTGCCCGATCGCTGGTACAACATCGTGCCGGACCTGGACTTCCCTTTCCCTCCTCCGATGAGCCCTACCGGCTACCCGATGTCGGCCAGGGACCTGGACCCGATTGCCCCGCACGCTATCGGCCTGCAAGAGATCGAGAGGAAGGAACGGGAGATACCGATCCCCAAAGAAGTCCGCGAGCTCTACCTGGAGTGGCGGCCTACGCCTCTATACCGTGCCGAAAGGCTGGAGAGGACCCTGGGGACGCCTGCCAGGATCTACTGCAAGCATGAGGGAAGCAGCTTCTCGGGAAGCCATGAAGCCAATACTGCTCTTGCACAGGTACACTACGCAGCTTCTGAAGGGGTGAAACGTCTGGTCACGGCCACGGGGAGTGGGGAGTGGGGGGCCTCCCTGGCTATCGCCTGCAACTACTTCGGCATCAGGTGCAGGGTGTACATGGTGCGCTCCAGCTACGAGGAGAAGGTCTATGGCCGCCACGTGATGGAGATTCTGGGGGCAGAGATCGTTTCCAGTCCCAGTGAGAGCACGCGCGTGGGACGGAAAGTGCTTGGAGAAGACCCCGACTCGCCGGGCAGCTTGAACATAGCCCTGAGTGAGGCTTTCGAGAATGCCTACGCCCACGACGATACCAAGTTCTGCTGGGGCACGGTGATGAACCATGTCGTGCTGCACCAGACCATCATCGGCCTTGAAGCCCGTCTCCAGATGCGTCAGGCAGATGCGTACCCTGACATACTTATCGGCGCCGCGGCTGGGGGCACCAGCTTCGGAGGTCTGGTCTTCCCCTTCTGCCAGGACCAGAAGCGCGAGACCCGCATGGTGGCCGTCGAGACGGCGGCCGCACCAAGCCTTTCCAGGGGCCGCTACGCGTATGACTATGCCGACGCCGGAGGACTGTCAGCGCTGCTGAAAATGTACACGCTGGGACACGGGTTCATTCCGCCGGGCATCCGGGCGGGTGGGATGCGGTACCATGGCATCTCGCCGTTGGTCAGCGCTTTCTACCGTGAGAAGAAGATCGAAGCCAGGACCTCTACCCAGAGCCAGGCCTTTGCGGCAGGGATTACCTTCGCCCGGGCCGAAGGGTTCATACCCTCGCCGGAGTCGTCGTACGCGGTGCGGGCGGTGATAGACGAGGCGCTGGCCTGCAAGGAGAAGAAGCAGCGCAAGAACATACTCTTCGTCCTGAGCGGCAACAGCAATCTGGACGTCGATACCTTCAGGGGGTCTCTTGACGGCACGGTGCAGGACCAGCCGTTCCTGGAAGACCGGGTTGAGAAGGCACTGAAGGAGCTGCCGGAGGTGGCATCGGAATAGGCGCTCTGCGTTGCTGCAGGGCCGTCTTCGCGTCACCCTTGCGCTGAGTTGAAGGCGATGTGGTGACCAAAGTCCAGGAGGCAAGTGAGATGGGTCCTGATACCGTATCGCGAAGGTCGCGTGTTGCCAAGAATTTGCGACGGAACTTCATAGCCGGTCTGATCGTTCTGACACCGCTGGTGGCCACGATACTGATTATGAAGTGGCTGTTTGGGGCGATCGATGGCATACTGGAGCCGGTGTTCGAACCTATCATGGGCCGGGCCTACCCGGGCATGGGGTTTGTAGCCATAGTGATCCTCATCTACCTGGCGGGTGTGGTGGCGGCCAACGTATTTGGCAAGAGAGCCTTCCGTTACACCGAGTCCCTGGTGGACCGGCTGCCGCTTTTCAGGGAGGTCTACAACGTTTTCAGGCAGATCATAGACAGCCTGATGATGGCACAGAGAGGGTCGTTCAGGGAGGTGGTCCTGGTCGAGTTCCCCAGGCCGGGCATGACCACGATCGGATTTGTGACCAATACTGTGGAAGACAGCTCCGGCCAGGAGTTGGTCAACGTGTTCATACCCACGGCGCCCAATCCTACGTCAGGCTTCTTTCAGATGATCCCACCGGAGAACCTCATTCGAACCAGGATGTCCGTTGAGGACGCCATGAAGATAGTGGTGACAGCAGGCATGGTGAGCCCTCCTATCATTGACACGGCTGGTCAGGACCAGGCATTGCAGCCCAACCAGGCCGCGAGCTAGCGCCAGCCCGCTCTGGCCGGGGAAGCGACGAACTTGGCCGTGCTGTTGTCATTGCGGAAAGCTGAAAAACGCGGCGCAGGCGGTCAGCCTCCGTCACGCCGAGACAGATACCGCCCACCACCAGTGCCGTCACTGGACCGCCGTCCGATTTCCTTCTGACTGCAGGTCACATGATACCGGCATCGGGGTCAGCGGGTCCTTGGAGCAGCCTGGCAAGCAGGCAATACTGTCCAGAAGGAGGAAGCCATGCCCGATTTCAGTTTCGACTTCGACCTCTCCACTGTGGCGACTGCGGCTCTCAAGATTCTGCTGGTCGCCGTCGTGGCCTACGTTGCGACACGCATTGTCTCCAGAGTTGTGCCCAGGATCATCTCGGTGCGGATCCCCAAGATGCAGGAGGAGAAACCTGACGAACTGGCATCGCGCACCAAGACCCTGTCCGGCGTGGCAACTCGCTTCTGCACGGTTGCTATCTGGGTCATCGCCGGGTTCACCGTTCTGGGGGTTCTGGGAGTGAACCTTGGGCCGGTGCTAGCCGCCGCCGGCCTGGCCGGCCTGGCTTTCGGCCTAGCGGCCCAGAACATAATTCGCGATTACTTCAATGGCTTCTTCATAATCATGGAGGACTGGTACAGGGTCGGTGAGGTGGCTACGGCGGCGGGGATCACAGGCATAGTTACTGACGTGAGTCTTAGATACACGATGCTGCGTGATCTGAGTGGCATAATGCATGTCATTCCCAACAGTAAGATAGAGCTGACCAGCAACTGGACCAGAGACTGGTCCAGGATAAACTTGAATGTCACTGTAGCCTACAAAGAGAGGGTCGACGACGTCATCGGCATCATCAACGAGGAGTGTGAAAGGATGAGAGAGGACCCCAACTGGGGTGAGAAGCTGCTGTCAACTCCTCAGGTGCTGCGTGTCGACGATCTGGGGAACCACGGTGTTGACATAAAGATACTGGGTGATACGAAACCCATGCAGCAGTGGGCACTGATGGGCGAACTGCGCCGGCGGCTGAAGAACCGGTTTGACCAGGAGGGTATCGAAATCCCCTGGCCGCACAGCAAGGTGTACTTCGGCAACCCGCTCAAGCGCGAGGCTCCCGTGGGGTAGTCTCTGTGGGTGCCTCTCGCCCCGTTCCAGGTGCATGCTACGCGCCGGGTTGCCACATCATGTAGGAGGTGGATATGCCATACAAGGCCTACTACTGGACAGCGGACAGCCAACTGCGACGAGACCTCGGTGAGGAGGATATCCGCTCGGCCTTCGCCTCGAAGCAGGGGTTGCTGTGGGTGGACATCTGCGATACCACGGCAGAGGATGCCTCTTTCCTGGAGTCGGTGTTCGGTTTCCATCATCTCGCAGTCGAAGACTGCTTGAGCCCGCGGCTTCACGCGGCCAAGATAGACGACTTCGGAGGGTACCTGTTCATAACGGTCCACGGGGTGAACCACAGGTCGGAGTCGGACATCGTGGAGATGTTGGAACTGGCCATATTCCTGGGGACTCACTTCGTGGTCAGCAATCACAACTTCCCTATGTATAGTGTGGAGGCCATTACGCACCAGGTGGAAGACACGGGCCGGCCCATGCAGCGGGGTGCCTCGTTCCTGGCCCATGCCCTGATAGATGCTCTGGTGGACAACGTCTTGCCTACCATCGACAGGATGAGCGATGTGGCTGATGATCTTGAGGAGGAGGTTATCCGCCGTCCCACGCAATCGACCCTTGAGGCCATCATGAAGCTGAAGCGGTCCGCGGTCAGGGTGAGACGGATGATGACTCCCCAGAGGGACCTCATGAACCGGCTGAGCAGGGGTGAGTTCGCGCTGATAGGCGGCCAGGATGCCCTGGTGTTCTACCGCGACATATACGACCACGTGGTGCGTATCAACGACATAAACCAGGGACTACTAGACAGGACCGACAACGCCCTGGCTACCTACATGTCATCCGTGGCCAACCGGCAGAATGAGACTATGAAGGTGCTGACCGTCGTGGCCACCATCGTATTGCCCCTTACTCTGCTGGCCGGCATCTATGGCATGAACTTCGAGAACATGCCCGAGTTGACCTGCTCCTGGGGGTACTACGCTGTGTTGGGGTTCATGGGTGCTGTGGCAGTGGGGGGAATCTCCTGGTTCTGGGCCCGCCGGTGGATCACCTGGGGACGGCGTCACGTGACCCGGCGCGCCCTTTTCGCCGTGCCCAGAGAAAGGATAGTGGGCTACATGCACCATATCCATGACGCAACAGTCAGGTGAGCACCCAATCGACCGTGAATGCGAACGCTTGCTGCCGCGGCGTCCTGCGCAGGGGCTGGCTGGTCTTTGGCCCGTTTGGCCTGTTCAACATGAGCAGCAGGTGCGGGATAGGCAGGCGGGGCCGACTGTGAGGTGAAGACATGGGATTCCTGATTCCGACGCTGCTGGTAATAATGCTGTCCTTCCTGGTGGTACGTGCTGCGGCAATAGCCCTGATGATAACCGGCATGGACCAGGCCAGGGCCAGGTTCCAGGCGCTCTCGGCCTTCTCAGGGACGGGGTTCACCACCAGAGAAGCGGAGGCCATAGTCAACCATCCCCAGAGGAGGCAGATCGCTACCTGGTTGATGATACTGGGCAACGCCGGGATAGTGACGGTGATTGTCACCGCCACGTCCTCCGTCGTCACGACCCGTGGCTACCAGCTTGGAATTACCATTGCCGTGCTGATCCTTGGCACGTACCTGATCGTCTGGCTCGGCAGGCATAGAGGACTGGCCCGCAGGTGGGAGAGCTTTGTGGAGAGGAGGTTCATCAAATCCCGCTTCTTCAAGGGACGTGTGCTGGAAAACCTGATAGACGTGGGAGGCGACTACCGGATTGCCAGGGTGTTTGTCACAGCCAAGTCAGCGCTGGAAGGAATGACCATATCCCAAGCGGGTCTCCAGGAGCATGAGTCATATCTACTGGGCATCGAGAGGGGCCAGGACTGGATACCCTTCCCCGGCGCTGAGGAGGTGTTGCAGGCCGGCGATAGCCTTGTGGTAGTCGGTGAAGCTGGGAAACTGAAGGACGGCCTTCCGTTCACACAGCCGCGGTGATTCCTGCAAGCTTGGGCAGAGTCTTGCCAAGGGGGAGGCTCCTCGTACCATCTGTGATGAGAGATATCCTGCGTTGTCCACTAACCCACAAGCGTAGAGGATGGTTCCCTCTCCCTCGATGGGAGAGGGGCCAGGGTGAGGGTGACCCTCTACCTCTGGATTCCTCCCATCACGGGACGGAGGACAGAGCCGCCCCTCGACACAGCGGGGCTTAATACTCCGCATGGGTCGGGCCAGGAGTCCCTGCCTACGGAAGCACAGATCCGTGGTGACCAGGCTACCTTCACCCTTCGTCGTCCTGACTGCATCAGCCTTTGGCGGCCCTGAGGGGTTGTCCTGGCTGTTCACCCTTCAGCGACCAGCAGCGCCGCGGGGAAACGGCGGAATATGAGTGACACAGGTAGCGCCCTTCTCGAGGGGACTCGCTCCACCGTCTCGCCGGTCAGAACATGGTGCCAGTGCCTGGGAGCGTTCCTGGGCAGCAGGAGCAGGTCATTGCCCCAGACTTCCTTCCCCAGGGGCCATTCCTCGGGAGACACCAGCCTTGTCGTGAACCGTGGAACCGCGGTCAGGCTCCAGGTGGTCCCCTGTCGCCTGGCGAAAGCGCAGACGTGATCACTCTTTTCTCCCCTTGCCCTCAGGGCTACATAGCGCCCCGTACGGTATAGGTCGCGTCGGTGTCTCCGCATGTTCAACGCCTTCCACATCACATACAGCTTCAGTCGACCGTCTTCCCAGTAGCGAAGCATGTCGTCCACCAGGGCTTCCTGTCCTACGTCGCTCCGTGCCTCCAAGTCGTCCAGGAGGCTGACCCGCCTGGCGAAATCCACCGGCCTGCGGTTATCAGGATCGACCAGGCTGAGGTCCAGGAGATCGCTGCCCTGGTAGAAGTCCGGTATGCCGGGACAGGTGATCTTGAGCAGTACCTGTGCCAGCGAGTTGATGATGCCGTGGAAGGCCACTCTCCTCTGCAGGCGCAGGAAGTCCTGGAGGAACTCGTTCCCAGGAGATCGTTGCAGAATGGACGCCAGGAACGCTACCAGTGCATCCTCGTACTCCGGCGCGGGAGAGAGCCAACTGGTGTGTACCTTGGCCTCCCTTGCCGCTTTGATAGCATAGGCCTTCAGCCTGTCCATGAAGGCCGGACCGTCTTCCGCCTGTGGCCAGGCACCAAGCAAGGTCTGGTACAGGAGCAACTCCGTATTGGTGTCAGGGACAGGGTGCCCGCACACGGTCCTCTTTCTGCACTCGTTCCATCCCTCCCATCTGGCCAGGCAGTCCTCCCACGCGTCCGGAATCTCGGAGAGGACATTGATCCTAGCCCGGACGTCCTCTCCCCGCTTGGTGTCATGGGTCGATGTGGCGTTCATGGTATCGGGCCACTCCTTGAGCCGCAGGAGCATTCGGCTGTGAAACTCGTCCAGGGAAACGCCGTGGGAGCCGGCATCCCCACCGACCTCGTTCAGGGAAATGAGCCGGTTGTAGGTGTACAGGGCGGTGTCTTCGAGGCCCTTGGCCATTGCTGGCCCGGTCAGTTGCTGCCAGCGCATTACGAAGTCGAGCCATCTCCTTCTCAGCCCCAGTGACAGCGTAGGGGGTGTGTCAAGAAGAAGGACGCGTTTCAAGAGGGCGAGCGCTTCGGCATCAACCCTGCGGTCCCTGCGCCGGGCTTCGTCCACTAACGCCTCCACCAGTTGGCGGTCCCTGGCAGACACCCTTGCCGTGCGGGTATAGGTACGATAGACAGGGAGGCATGCAGTAGTGCCGATCAAAGCCCGGGTTGCGTCTTCCTCGGAGCATGCGGGATGGAGCATCTCGGCCCCCAACCCTGCCAGCTCGTGTCCCAGCCTCCTCGCCTCGCCGGCGAAGAGCGTTGTCAGGACCTGCACCTTCTTTTCGTAGACTATGTCCTGGAAGCCTGCCTGTGTCCACGTGAGACGAGCGTACAGGTCTGCCAGCGCTCGACTCCCCTCCCGCCACACGAACAGGGCATTCACCAGGTTGGCGAAGTCGTAGCCCGTCGTGCCGGACACCGGCCAGTTGCCCGGAAGAGTCTCACCGCCCGTCAGTATCTTCTCCACAATGATGTAGAAACGTGGGCTCCTGCCTTGTGCCTTGTCATCCCCCACGAACTGATGCTGGAGGCGACGCAGGTACTGCAAAGGATCACGCAGTCCGTCGATGTGGTCAATACGTAAGCCAGTCACCTCACCTTGCTGGACAAGCTGGAAGACGAGCTTGTGGGTGGTCCTGAGCACGTCGGGTAGCTCAACGCGAACGCCAACGAGATCGCTGATGTCGAAGAACCGCCTGTAGTTGATCTCCTCGACCCCGGTCTTCCAGAAGGCGAGCCGGTATGCCTGGCGAGAGATCAACTGATCGAGGAGGTCAGGACTGGCTGGCGATTCGCTGATGCCGTTGATGGACTGGACGCTCTGCGCAACGAAAGCCTTGATGTCGGTATCTCCCTTTAGTAGATGGGCCAGCTCTCTCTTGAGGTTAGCCTGGTGTGCGTACATTTTCTCTGTTGTGGCTGCTGTCCGCCCTGCCCCGGCAGCGGGCTTCTGGGCGGCAGCAGCAAGACGTGAGAGGCATTGGACTCCGGGACTCTCCTTGCCGAGCCCGGCCTCCAGGTTGCCGAATCGATGCAGCAGGATGAGGCCCCAAGACTGGATATTCACTGGAAGTCTGTGCTCGTAGTACCGTATGGTGAAGCCGTCTTCCTCGAGTGCCAGGACAATCTCGCGGTTCTGGAGAACCTCGGCGTATGGCCTGCCCAGGATGGGCAGGAGGACCCGGCCGGCTCCACCATGCTGGGGTTGGTGCCAGTCGATGTCAAAGAGGCTGGTGTACTGAGAGCGAGCCCCGTTCTCCAGGATGTCCATCCACCAGGAGTTCTCAGAACTGGCCGCCATGTGGTTGGGGACGATGTCCAACACCAGGCCCATGTCATGGGCCCGCATCTCCAGTGCCAGGGCGTTGAAGTCCTCGATCGTGCCCAGTTCAGGGTTGAGACAGGTTGGGTCTGTCACATCATATCCATGAGGGCTGGACGTTCGGGCTTTCAGGATAGGGGAGGAGTAGATGTCTGTGATGCCAAGCCTGTGCAAATAGGGCACTATGGTGCGGGCGTCTTCGAAACGAAATGCCCTGTTGACCTGGAGCCTGTAGGTGGCGGCTGGTATTCGCGTGCTGGCCATTTACTCGATGCGCATAGAAAGATGCTTCGCCAGTGCTCGGAACTCAGCGACCCACTCCCCGGCTGTCTCATCCCCCTTCTGGGACCTCCTGTTGAAACCAGGGAAGCTGGTCCACAGCATCTCGTAGAACTGGTTTTGCACCTTCCAGAGGTCGACTGGTGCGGGCATCGTTCCGGCGAGCGCAGCATCAGCAGCCAGCTTCCGAAGAAGGTCCAGGTCCTCAGGCTCATCGGCCAGGGCCTGTATCATTGTGACAAGCGTCTTGCCGAGAAGGTAGCTTAGGCCCTCCGCATCCAGTTCGACCTTCCACAGCTTGGCTTCCTGGAGAAGCTCGGCGACGCGTTGTGGGTCTGGTGGCTCACCACTGACCTCCCTTCGGAGGTCGGTGTTCACGATGAAGGTCGCCGCCGCACGGAAAGCCTCGGGCGGAGGATTCCCCAGGTCGGAGAGAAACCGCATCAGTGGGTAGTGGTAGTCGTACACCTGGCGGAAGGACGCCTCGACCTCGGCGAGAGTTGATTCCAAGATGCGATTCAGCACTTTGCGCTGTTCATCTCGGAACAGGGACCGCATTGAGTAGGTTGACTCACCGAAGTGCTTGTCGAGGAGCCTGATGACCTGCGGCAGGTCGGAGGTCTCGAAGGGCTGAAACACCTCTGCCAGCATCTGCCGGTAGGGCTTCTCGCCCTGGTAGAGGCGAACACCGGCATTCAGGTTGTGGTCCCCGAAGTGCAGTACACCGAAGGAAAACAGTCCCGACTCAGTAGTTATCTGTGAGGTGAACCTGGCCCGGCCGGCTGCCAGCTTGGCCTTGCCGGCTGTTAAGACCCGATAGTCCTCCAACTCCACGTCGTAGCAGTATATCGTCGCCTGCTCGCCATAGTCCTCGAAGAGGGAACTGACGGCGTAGTGGGCAGCTACTTTGGTCAAGTCCACCATGGCAGGCTTCACAAACTTCTCGTATATTCGACAGCCGTCACCATGCTCGCGAATATTGCTCTTGGCCTTCTCCAGTCGGTCCAGAAACTGCGGATCGAAAGGCTCGCCAAACAGCTCCTCCGCCAGTTGAATAGCCCGTGCGGCGTACTGTATTACCTGGACGGTCTCAATCCCCGACAGTTCGTCAAAGAACCAGCCGCAACTGGTGTACATTAGCATCGTATGGCGCTGCATCTCCAGCAGCTTCAGGAGAGTGATTCTTTCCGCATCATCGAGTTGGCGCAGGGCGTGCTGATCCACGAACAACTGGATCGTCTCCGGAGACCGGTCCAGGACAACCCGCACGTACTCGTTGCGCGCCGCCCAGGGGTCTGCGAGGAACTGACCTGCCTTCTCCTCATACTTCACAGCCAGCGTGTCGCGGAGCCAGTCCAGGGCATCACGAAGCGGACCGCGCCAGGCCTGGTTCCATTGAGGATGCATCCCCGAGCTGCAGGAGCAGTCACTTCGCCAGCGCTCGATGCCGTGGGCGCAACTCCACGACGAGTTCTCCACTATCTCCACTTCGTGGGTTGGAGGACAGTTCTCCAGGTATTGGGAGTAGTTGGTGATTCGGGCCAGTCCATTGGCCTCGATGTAGTGGAGTGCGTACGCCAGTGCCATGTCGCCGAAACGGTGATGGTGGCCGTAGGTCTCTCCGTCGGTAGCGATGTGGACCAGTTGTGGCCAGGTACGCTGGTCGGAGAAGGCGCTTGTCAGCCGGGCGGCGAACTTCTCGCCGCTGCTGAGCAGGCCCTCGAAGGCAACGGCCCGCGAAGTCGGCCCGTCGTAGAAGAACAGAGCAAGCCTTCTCCCTGAAGGCAGTGCCACCTCGTAGGCCATCGTAGGATCGATCTTGCTGCCACTGACATCCAGCCAGGTCTTGCTACCTTTGGGGCGGACCCTCCTGGCCTGATGTGGGGCCAGTATAGTGAACTGAAGCCCCATATCTGCCAGCACCTCAAGCGTGCTGATGTCCACGGCAGTCTCCGGTAGCCACATTCCCTCGGGTCTTCGGCCGAAGCGGTATTCGAAATCCCGAATGCCCCAGATCACCTGGGTGTACTTGTCCCGCTGGTTCGCCAGGGGCATGATCACGTGGTTGTACACCTGTGCCAGGGCCGACCCGTGGCCGGAGAATACCTTCTGGCTTTCGCGGTCGGAGTCAAGTATCGCCTGATACACATCGGGAGCGTTCTCCTGCATCCAGGAGAGAAGCGTGGGGCCGAAGTTGAAGCTCATCTTGGCGTAGTTGTTGACTATCTGGGTCACTTCGCCTTCGCCGTTCAAGATGTGCGAAGCCGTGTTGGACTCGTAGCACTCGGCTGTCACCCGCTCGTTCCAGTCGTGATAGGGATAGGCTGCATCCTGTACCTCAAGGTATTCGAGCCAGGCGTTCTCACGGGGTGGCTGGTAGAAGTGCCCGTGAACGCAGATATATCGGTCCATCTATGTCTCCTTTGCGGCGGTGAAAAGGGCGAATGACCAGGGTTCAAGCGTTACCTCGGCCTCGCCCTCTGATACGAGCACCCCGCCAAGGTGGCTCCCAGTTCCACCCCAGATACCTTCGGCGGAGTCAAGCTGCTTGGTCCAGGTCCCTCTGGGGACGGGCAGAGTCGTTGATACGCTCTCGTTCGCGAAGTGGAACATGGCTATTGCCTGTGCCTCCCCATTCCAGCGATGTACCAGAAGCACCCCTGATTCCTCTTGCACCAGTACCATGACGGCTTCTTTGCTGAGGTGCGACAGCGGCGGCATTTCCCTTCTAAGTCGTAGCAACTCCCTGTACCAGGAGGCCAGCGTCCTTTGCTGGCTGCTCATTTCCTGCCTATCATGCGTCAGTTTGGCAGCAAGGAAGGTGGCCTCGTCTTGGGGGTCTGGAAGATCACCCTGCCACTGGAAGGCGGCGAACTCCTCGCTGCGTCCCCGGAGCGTCGCCTCGATCAAGTCCGGGTCGGAATGACTTACGAAGTAAGGGAAGGGCGCTTCCTCCCCATATTCCTCACCCATGAAGATCAGAGGGATGAAGGGAGACAGCAGGACAGTGGCCGCTGCCAGCTTGAGCTTGTCAAACCCCACAAGCTGACTCAAACGGTCCCCGAGCATGCGGTTTCCTACCTGGTCGTGGTTCTGTGCGAAGACCACGAAACACCGTGCCGGGATGTCGGCCGATGAAGCGCCATGTCGCCTCCGCCGGTACTCTGAGTACTGCCCTGAGTAGACGAAGCCTTCTTCAAGAGACTTGGCTAGCTGGGAGACTTGGCCGAAGTCCCGGTAATAGCCGACCTTTTCACCGGTCAGGAGTGAATGAAGGCAGTGGTGGAAGTCGTCGTTCCAGAGCGCGTCCAGCCCGCAGCCACCCCTCTCCGGCGTACGTAGGAGCCGTGGATCGTTCAGATCGCTCTCTCCTATCAAGTATACCAGGCGGCCTAGGCGCGTTGCCTCACCGTGCACGGATTCGGCCAATTCCTGTAGGAACGGATAGGCTGAGGTGTCCAGGATGGCGTGGAGGGCGTCGAGACGCAGCGAGTCGACATGAAACTCGGTTATCCAGTAGAGGGCATTCTCGACGAAGAAACGGCGGACTTCATCGCTGCCGGGCCCGTCGAAGTTGAGGGCCGCACCCCAGGGCGTCTTGTAGCGGTCACTGAAATAGGGGCCATAGTCTGCCAGGTAGTTCCCCTCCGGTCCCAGGTGGTTGTACACCACGTCTAGGACAACTGCCATGCCCTTCTGGTGGCAGGCGTCTATGAAGGCCTTGAAGCCTTGTGGTCCCCCGTAGGACTGCTGGACTGCGAAAGGATATGCACCGTCGTAGCCCCAGTTGCGGTTTCCCGGGAACTGGGCCACGGGCATAAGTTCTACCGCTGTTATGCCCAGTTCCACAAGCCTGTCAAGGCATCGAATGGCGGCGTCAAATGTGCCTTCACTGGTAAAGGTGCCCAAATGGAGTTCGTAGATAACGTACTTCTGCAGAGGCAGACCACTCCAACCGGCATCTTGCCAGGCGAACCGCCGGTCTACTACAACCGAAGGGCCATGAACACCGGCCGCCTGGAAGCGAGAGGCAGGGTCCGGCCGTTCCTTGCCTCCGTCGATCCTGTACACGTAGCTGCTGCCAGGCTCTATGGCCTCTGCGGTACAGTGGTAGTAGCCCCGGCTGTCGCCATGCATTGGCAGGAGCCTCTCCTGTGGTGCGATGATGTGGACCTCCATCCTCTGGGCCAGTGGTGCCCATACCAGGAAGCGGCAGCTACCCCCGCCCAGGTAGGTAGCACCCAGCGCTGTCTCCACCGTCATGCTCCGTCGACGGGCGTCTTGAAGAAGAAAGCTGCCAGGGGCGGCAGGGTTAGATTGATGGAATGGAGGTAGCCGTGATAGGGAATCGGCGTGGCTTCCGTGCTGCCGATGTTCCCCTGCCCGCTGCCCCCGTACTCCATGGCATCGCTGTTGAATATCTCGTGCCACAGGCCTGGGTGGGGAACACCCACGCGGTAGTTGTGACGGGGTACCGGCGTGAAATTGCAGACCGTCAAAACCACATCTGCCGCTGAGCGTGCCTTCCGCAGGAAGCTGAGAACGCTGTTCTCGCCGTCTGTGCAGTCTACCCATTCGAATCCCGCCGAGTCGCAGTCCAATTCGTGCAGGGCCGGCTCAGTCCTGTAGAGCTGGTTCAGGTCCTCGACGCACCGCTGGATCTGCCTGTGCGGGTCGTACTGCAGCAAATGCCATTCGAGGCTCTCGTCGTGATGCCACTCCTGCCACTGGCCGATATCGCCTCCCATGAAGAGGAGTTTCTTGCCCGGTTGGGCGTACATATAGCTGAGCAGGAGCCTGAGGTTGGCCAGCTTCTGCCAATCATCACCTGGCATCTTGGCCAGTAAGGAGGCTTTGCCATGCACCACCTCATCGTGGGAGAGGGGGAGTATGAAGTTCTCGTGGAAGGCGTAGACCATTCTGAACGTTAGGTCACTGTGGTGGAACTTCCGGTGAACAGGGTCCCTGGTGATATAGTGGAGCGTGTCATGCATCCAGCCCATGTCCCACTTCAGGCCGAAGCCCAGTCCTCCGACATAGGTCGGCCGTGACACCATCGGCCAGGCGGTCGACTCCTCCGCGATGGTCTGCACCCCTGGGTAGTGCCGGTACACCTCCTCGTTGAAGCGTCTCAAGAAGTCAATGGCTTCCAGGTTCTCCCGCCCGCCATACTGGTTAGGTATCCATTCACCTTCCCGCCGGGAGTAGTCGAGGTAGAGCATCGACGCTACAGCGTCGACCCGCAGGCCGTCTATGTGGTACTTGTCCAGCCAGAACAGGGCGCTGCTCAACAGCAAGCTGCGGACCTCGTTGCGGCCGTAGTTGAATATGAAGCTGTTCCAATCGGGATGAATACCTTTCTTCGGGTCCGCGTGCTCGTACAGGTGTGTACCGTCGAAGAAACCGAGGCCGTGTTCATCGTTAGGGAAATGCGACGGGACCCAGTCCAGTATCACGCCGATACCCTTGCGGTGAAGGCAGTCGACAAGATACATGAAGTCCTGGGGCATGCCCTGTCGGCTGGTAGGGGCGAAGTAACCCAGAGTCTGGTAGCCCCAGGAACCATAGAAAGGATGTTCCATGACCGGAAGGAACTCAACGTGGGTGTAGCCCATCCCGGCAACGTATTCGGCCAGCATCGGGGCCAGTTCCCGATAGCTCAATGAACGGTTGTCCTCTTCGGGCACTCGCTTCCAGGAGCCCAGGTGCACCTCGTACACGGCCAAGGGAACATCCAGTCCGTTGCGGTTGCCTCGCCCTGCCATCCACTCGTCGTCTTCCCAAACGTATCCCAGGTCCCACACCACGGAGGCTGTCTTGGGAGGTGTCTCGCAGCAGACCGACAGTGGGTCGGCCTTGTCCACGCTGTAGCCTTTGTGGTGAGATATGATGTGGTACTTATAGACCACGCCTTTGCCCAGTCCGGCAACGAAGCCCTCCCAGATTCCGGACTGCTGGAGCTGGCGCAGCATGTGGCTCGACTTGTCCCACCCGTTGAAGTCCCCCATCACAGACACCTGCCTGGCGTTTGGCGCCCAAACGGAGAAGTAGGTCCCGGAAAGGCCGTCAACCGTCAAGATATGGGCTCCCAGTTTCTCATAGAGACAGAGGTGGCTGCCTTCATTGAAGAGGTAGAGGTCATTGTCTGTCAGGAGGGTCACATCGTAGCGGACCGGTCCCTGTTGCCCATTTTCGCGTGGCCCCTGCTTCTGCCTGCCTGTACTTTCATTCATGTTCGATGCTCCTGCTATTGCGACTTCGCTGTATCCGGCGAAGAAGGCTCACCACGTCATGCATTGCGGCGAACTCCTCAATTGGATACCGAAGCCTGTGCCTCCAGTTCCCGCGCTCATTGCCTGTCCCAGGGAGGTTCTGAGGCTGCGTCTCAAACCAAAGGTCCTCGAGATTGACCAGGACGACTCGTGCCGGGCTCGCGCCCAGGAACTCGAATGCAGCCCCAAGCACCTCCATCAAGCTGCTGTCGGAGCCGGTCAGGTCTGCTTTGCTGGTGGTAAGCCTGGCCAGGACCTCTTTCTGTTTCTTGCGCTCGCGGAGCTCCCGTGTTGCCCCTGCGGGGTCCAGCAATCCCATGCTGCGGCGCTCCTCGATGTCCAGACCATGCCAGAAACCGGCGAAAGTGGGCATGTCATGGGTGTTCAGGCTGGCCACGGACCTAGCTGGGGGTGTGGGCAGGCCATCATGCGTATCAACGGCGAGCTCGTACTGGATGACGTACATCTGGTGGACCGAGTGCTTTCTCAGGGTTTTGTTGACATAAGTAGGCACAGTGCCGAGGTTCTCCCCCACCACGAGGCATTCTTGCCGGTGGGACTCGAGGCTGAGTACCGCGTACATCTCCTCTGCCGGGTAGCGCACGTAGACACCGTGCCTGGGGTCGAGCCCCTGCGGTATCCAGAAGAGGCGGTGAAAACCCATTACGTGGTCTATCCGCAATAGCCCGCCGCGGCGTAGATGATGCCGCAGGCCCTGGGCGAAGTAATCGTAATGCTTCTCCCTGAGCTTCTGAGGATGGAGCGGTCGGAAGCTCCAGTCCTGCCCTCCGGTGAACACGGCGTCCGGCGGAGCTCCCCCTGAGACCTCGGAGGCGAAGATGTCGCGATGTCGCCAGGTATCGTAGCCCTCGCGATGCACCCCCAGAGGCAGATCGAGATACAGCTTGAGGCCCTTGGCTACGAAGCTGTCACACAGGTGTTGCACCTGCTGGTCTATCAGCCACTGAACATAGAGGTGGTAGCGTCTGTCCTTCTCGTCATAGTCCCCATCAGCCAGCAGGCCGTCGCGTTGTCTTTGGGGCCAGGAGGGCCAGGTTGCCCCTTCTTTTTCCCAGGTGGAACGAAAACGGGCGTAGTCGGCCGCAGTCGGGTTGGCTGCAGCGAATTCCTGGAGGGCAGCGAGGCGACGCGAGGGCGTGGAGAAGCAGCATGCGCACAGCTCTTCCAGTATCCGCCGCCGCAGTGACATCAGGCGGTCGTAGTCCACATGGGAAAGGCTGCGCAGACCGGCGATTTCACTCCGGAAGGGCGGTGAAGCCATGACGGTCCTGGCTTCAGGGCAGTCTGCCAGTTCAGGGACATGGTCCAGGTGTATGAACAACTCGCTCCAGACCAGGCGGCTGATCGGCTCATAGGGGCTGGCCCGGCCGGGGAAAGTGGGCAATAGCGGCAGAGTTGCCACGGTATCACCACCCATCTGGACGAGCCAACACGCCAGCGCCTCCAGATCAGACAAGTCCCCTGCCTGCCAGCTAGCGCCGCTGTGTAGCGCGTATAACGGGACGAAGACTCCCCAACTCCGAGACCGGTCCTGGGTCAGTGGACAGAACAGTCTCGTCGGAGCGGAGATCACCAGGCTTTCGACCATATTCCCACCCACTTCCAGCAGCAGGCGATGATAGCCGCAGGGCAGGTGCCCGTCAACGCGTACCCTTTTCACCACGTATTCAGTCCCCTCCACCTCGGCAGCGTCCATGATCACGGAGTTGGTGTGTGACTCCAATGCAAGCCGGTCTCCGTTCTCCAGCACCAGGTCAAGCCTCGGATGTTCCTCAGCCTGGCGGATGGGCAGCCGCAAATCGATCATCGGCAGTCGGCCTTCCCATGCGACCAGTACCGGCTCCAGCGGCCTCTGCCACAGCGCCTGTTGCCCCTGTCTCAAGGCCGAAGGGACATCAGCAAGGGACTGAACCGGCGCTCCCATGGAGCGCAGCACGGCCAGCAGCGACTCGAGCGGTGCAGCCTGCCGACGGTGCTCCACGTCATAGTATGCGCTCTGCACGCCGTACATGCGGGCCAGGCGATGAAGAGAGCCTATGCCAGGCGTGGTGGTCATTGCGGTCATTCCTGGTCTGCCCCGGTGAGATGCAGAATACCCTGGAGTGGTACTTTGACCCAGCCAGGACGACTGTTGAGTTCGTACCTCAGCTCGTAGATCGCTTTGTCTAATAGATGGGCGTTGAGCAGAATTCGGGATTCCTCCCTGCCTTGCGGTAGCAGTCCAGAGGAGCCAACAACTTCCACGTAGCTTTGCAGGAAAGCCGCTGACACCCACATGTACCACAGGCGCGCCCAGGGCTCCAGCAGCAGCACGTCCTCAGGTCTTATGACGGTCGGCGCTTGACCAAGCAGGGCGGCCCACGAGGCATAGTGGAAGGAGCGTATCATTCCGGCGACGTCTCTGAGGGGTGATCGTTTCAAACGTCTCTCGCTCACCGGGCGTGCTGGCTCTCCCTCGAAATCTATGATAACGAAATCCTTGCCCGTGTACAGCACCTGCCCCAGGTGATAGTCGCCGTGACAGCGGATTCTCATGCCGGTAGCCTCGGTGCCTGAAACGGCCCTGAATCGCTCCACAATAGCGCTCTCCAACTCCACTACTGCCTGAGCGTCTTGCCTAACGCTGTCGGGTAACTGACTCAGGCGCTCCCGCAGCGTCTGCAGGCCCTGCACGGCCGAAGTACGCATGGACTGGTACAGCGAGCGCCGGTACAGCTTGGAGAATGGTTCCGGAGTGAATGCAGGGTCCTCCAGTGCCATGGCCAGTGCCAGATGCAGTTCCCCTGTCTCCTGGCCCAGAACACGGGCCGAAGTCAGGTACGTACCCACTATCTCGTAGGCTGTTTCCGGCAGGGTCTGTTGGCTCAGAGTCAGAATGGAGCCGTCCAATGGGGGTGCTAACAGGGTGCTGAATTGGGAAAGGACGCGTTCGAAGTAGTGGCCAAGGTAGTCCAGCGTGTAGTCCCAGGCATTCCCGGCCCCCGCAACGTAGCCATGGCATACGGCCAGCGTTGTGGTCTGTCCTTTCGCACGGGCACGGTACTCGAGTGCTCCTGCCAGGGGGGCCACGTGAGAGAACGACATCTTCTCCGAGAGGAAGCGGCCGATCTCCAGTTCCGGGTTGGAGCCCTCACCCAAACGCCTGTATAGCTTCAGTATCAGCCGGTCGCCGTAGAGGATAGATGTGTTGCTCTGTTCTCCCCTGGCCAGCGATGGCTGCAACAGGGTGTCGGCAGGACCGCGCAAACGCCGGAATGCCCGTGTGGATGAGAAGACAACGTCGCCGCTATCTCCTGCAATGCGGCGTCGCCGTGCGATCGAATCGAGAAGTTGATTGTCAAAGCCGGTGCTGAGCACCGCGTCGTAAATCACACCGTCGATGCCAGCGCTCTTGGCTTGCAGCCTGGCACGGGCAATCACTGCTCGAGGGAATTCGCTCAGGATCTGTGCTCCCTTCTCTCCGGATGCGAAAGCAACCGGAAGCAGGTATGTCTCTGAATCACCTTCGGCATATTCAAATCGCAGCAACACCAGATATGCCACAGTGTCACCATAGGGAATGCGAACCACATCCTGGATTCCCCATGACTGAGCGGAGCGCGCCTTCCCGCCGAACCATCGCTGACCGCGTGTGTACTCCACCAGGACAGTCTCCAGCGGGGTCCAGCCATCTTGGGCGGTCAGGTTGTCCCATCTGGCTGACAACGTCACGGCCGGAATGGCTGCCTCTGAGGGACCAGAGAGCAGGCTCACCAGCTCAACACGTGGAGGTTCAAGGGAGAACCAGTAGAAACCGTAGGGGGTGAGAGTGACCAGGTACGGATCGCCGCCTATCATGGGGAAGCTCGATCCCCCAAGCATTTCAACAGGCGCCATGCCTGCATAAGCTTGCAGGTCCAGAGTGGTGTACTGGGCCTGCCGCGATAGGTTTGCCACAACCAGGACGGTCTCCTGCCGGTACTGCCGCGTGAAAGCCAACACCTTGCGGTTCTGCGGTTGCAGGAACTCGAGGCTGCCGCGACTGAAGGCGGGGTGTCTCCTTCTCAAAGCTATGAGGCGCTTCATCCACCACAAGATCGAGCTCGGGTTGCTCTGCTGGGCCTCGGCGTTCAGTGCCTCATAGTGGTACTCAGGGTCTATGATGACAGGCAGGTACAAGCTCTGCGGGTTGGCACTGGAGAAGCCGGCATTGCGGTCGGCGCTCCACTGCATCGGAGTACGGACGCCGTTGCGGTCTCCCAGGTAGAAGTTGTCTCCCATGCCGATCTCGTCACCATAGTAGATCACAGGAGTGCCGGGCAGGGACAGGAGCAGGCTGTTCATAAGCTCCATCTTCCTGCGGTCATTGTCAAGCAGGGGCGCGAGCCGGCGCCGGATTCCGAAGTTGACCCTGGCGTGTTGGTCATGGGCATATACACGGTACATGTAGTCCCGCTCTTCATCGGTTACCATTTCCAGTGTCAACTCGTCGTGGTTGCGGAGGAAGGTCGCCCACTGGCACATTTCGGGTATCTGAGGCGTCTGTCCCAGGATGTCGGTAACGGGGAAACGGTCCTCCATTCGTACGGCCATGAAGAGGCGGGGCATGAGCGGGAAATGGAATGCCATATGGCACTCGTCTCCATCGCCGAAGTACGCCGCTGCATCCTCCGGCCACTGGTTGGCTTCTCCCAGCAGCATGCGGCCCTCGAATCGCTCGTCCACACGCTGTCGCAGTCTCTTGAGAAAGTCATGGGTCTCCGGCAGGTTCTCGCAGTTGGTACCCTCTCGTTCGTATAGGTACGGCACGGCATCCAGCCGGAGCCCGGACACACCCAGTCCAAGCCAGAAGTCCACTGCCTGGAGCATCGCCTGCTGCACCGACGGGCTGTCGTAGTTCAGGTCCGGCTGGTGTGAGTAGAAGCGGTGCCAGTAGTAGGACTTGGCAATCGGGTCCCAAGACCAGTTGGAGGACTCGAAGTCGGAGAAGATCACCCTGGCCTGTTTGTACTTCTCGGGGGTTTCGCTCCAGACATAGAAGTCCCGCCAGCGGCTGCCTCTAGGGGCACGCCTGGCCCTCTGGAACCAGGCATGCTGGTCAGAGGTGTGATTCAATACCAACTCTGTTATGACGCGCAGACCGCGTTTGCTGGCCTCATGCATGAAGGCACTGAAGTCGCGTGGAGTGCCGTAGGAAGGATGAATGGCTCTGTAGTCGGCGATGTCGTAGCCATCGTCCCTCAGCGGTGAAGGGTAGAACGGCAGCAACCAGATAGCCGTGATGCCCAGGTCTTGAAGATAGTCCAGTTTCTCTACTAATCCGGGGAAGTCTCCAATACCATCGCCGTTGGCGTCGCGAAAGGCACGCACATGCAACTCGTAGATAATCGCATCCTTGTACCACAGGGGGTCCCCTCCGCTCCAGAGGTCTTTTCTGCGTCTCCTGGCTGTTCCCATTTGTTGCCTATGAGTAGTAGTCGAAGTTCCTCTCTGTGTGAACTCTATGGCGCACCCTGAAGATGTGGGCCGGAACAACGTGCGGGTTCAGTTCCACGTAGTTCCTGGGGCCGTTCCAGATGTAGCGCCCGTCGCTCAGTAGATCATGCACCTGGTAGGGTTCGGAGTCGTCCAGACCGAGGTCGTCCAGATGGAGTTCAACCCAACCCGATTGGATGTAGTGAGGGTCGAGGTTGACCACGACGATGACTAGGTTGGAGAGGTCCTGGGTCTGCTTACTGTAACATATCAGCCGGTCGTTGTCCACGGGGTGGAAGTGCAGGCTCCAGTCGCTCTGCAGAGCCACGTTCTCACGCCGTATCCGGTTCACTCGTGAGATGATTTCCTTCAGACTGTCCGGCCTGTCGATGTCCCAGTTCTTGATCTCGTATTTCTCAGAGTTCAGGTACTCCTCACTGCCCTGCTCTCTAGGGGTGTTCTCACACAGTTCGAACGCCGGCCCATATATGCCGTAGCTGGCCCCGAGCGTGGCTGCCAGGATCAACCGCGTCATTAAGGCCGTCCTACCTCCCAACTGGAGATACTCGGTGAGGATATCCGGCGTGTTGGGCCACAGGCTGGGGCGAAAGTACTCTTTGACCTCTGTCTGGGTGAGTTCGGTGAAGTAGTCAGCCAGCTCCCACTTGGTGTTGCGCCAAGCGAAGTAGGTGTAGGACTGGGTGAAACCCAGCTTGGCCAGGCGGTACATGATCTTGGGTCGAGTGAAGGCCTCCGCCAGGAAGATCACCTCGGGGTGGCTCTCTTTGATGCCCGCGATGAGCCATTCCCAGAAGTCGAAGGGCTTCGTGTGCGGGTTGTCGACTCTGAAGATGCGCACCCCCTGGTCGATCCAGAACAGCACGATGCTTCTCATCTCCTCCCACAACTCCTGCCATTTGTCCGTGTTGAAATCCAGGGGCAGGATATCCTGGTACTTCTTCGGAGGGTTCTCGGCATATTGAACGGTGCCATCGGGACGCCAGCGGAACCACTCGGGGTGCGTTTCTACGTACGGATGGTCAGGGGAACACTGAAAGGCCATATCCAGGGCCACCTCGATGCCGTACTCACTGGCTTTGGCCAGCAGTCTGCGGAAATCTTCCAGGGTGCCCAATGCTGGTTCGACTGCCTTGTGACCGCCCTCGCTGCTCCCAATGGCCCAGGGGCTTCCAGGGTCATCGGGCTGCCCCACGGGCACGTTGTTTCGGCCCTTGCGGTGCGTATGCCCCACAGGATGGACGGGTGGCAGATAAAGCACGTCGAATCCCATGTCCGCAATGTAAGGCAGTCGTTTCTCGCAGTCACTGAAGGTGCCGTGCGCTCCAGTTCTCGATGCGCAGGAGCGGGGGAACATCTCGTACCAGGCACTGAAGCGGGCTTTCTCACGATCGACGACGATCAGTAGCTCTTTCGGGTACAGGGTAGCGAACCTGGTCTCAGGATACTTCTCAACCAGGCTCGACACCTTCTCGCTCAACGCCAGTTCAGCCCTTGGCTCCTGCGGGACTTCTGCCGAGCGTAGTGTCCGGCACCACTCCAGAATACGCTGTGCGTCGCGTCGAGAGGCGGTTCGGGCCGCGGCCTCTTCGAGCAACTGGGCACCGATCAACAGATCGACGGAGATGTCCTGGTCTGCTTCTACTCTCTTGGCGAGGTCCTGCTGCCAGGACTTGAACCGGTCCACCCAGGCTATTATGGTGTAGCGGTACCGCCCAAGCTCGCTAACGTAGAAGTAGCCACGCCAGAGGTCGTTGGGGAGTGCTTGCATGGGAACCTGAGACCACTTCTCGCTGCCCTCGTGTCGATACAGTAGCGCTGCTGACAAAGCGTCATGGCCATCAGCAAAGATGTCAGCTTCCACTGTCACCCTGTCTCCCACTGTTCTCTTCGTCGGAAAACGGCCTCGGTCTACTTCAGGTCTCACCCTGTCGATGACTACCCGTCTGCTGCCTTCATCCAGCATTTCTGGTGGTCCCTTCTGCAGTTCCCGGTGATGCACGCAGTCCATAGTCTGCAGTGCAACATGTCGCCCGCTCCTGGAGCGACGGTTCTTGGGATGCTTAAGGTATCTATGCTGTAGCAGGGCTTGTGCCGGCTGATGCCTGCAGGGCAGGCAGATACATCTGGTTGACGTATTCCTTCATCATTCGGCGCGCACAGAATGCCGGGGCTATGGATCCCACGGACTCCTTCATCATGCGCACCCATGCATGCGGGACGCCAACACGGTCTCTATCATAGTATAACGGTATGATCTCGTTTTCCAGCGTGTCGTACATTGCCTCGGCATCTGCCCTGTCTTCGTTGGGTGATCCGGCTGTCTCAGGTCCGCCACCTATTATCCAGCCATTAGTGCCATTGAAACCCTCGTACCACCAACCGTCGGGCACACTGAAATGGAGGACCCCGTTGACCGCAGCCTTCATCCCGCTGGTGCCGGACGCCTCCTGGAGTCGGCGCGGTGTGTTCAGCCAGACGTCCACGCCCTGCGACAAATAGTGGCCCAGGTGCATGTCGTAGTCCTCCAAGAAAGCTATCCTGCCAAGTACATCTTGCTCCTTGGCCAGCATATAGGCACTGCGAAGCAACTCCTTGGAGGCCGTGTCGGCAGGGTGGGACTTCCCGGCAAAGATAATCTGTATCGGGCGCCTGGGATCTCTGATGAGGCGCTTCAGCCTTTCCAGGTCATGGAAGATGAGGGTGGGGCGCTTGTATTCGGCGAAGCGGCGGACAAAGGCGATGGTCAGAACCTCCGGATGGAGCAACACACCCATAGCCAGTATCTGTTCCGCCACCGTATCAGCATCGGCCCACCGATTCGTCGCCCTCTCGAGTATGGTGGTGACCAGCTTCCGCTTTAGAGCTTGATGGACTGACCACACCTCGATGTCGGGTATATCATGCACCCTCGCCCACAGTCCGGTGTCATCCTGCCTTTCCACCAGGTCACGTATGTCTCTGCTAAGATACTTGACATACAGACTTGCCATCTCCGGTGCCACCCACGTCGGCCCGTGTATCCCGTTCGTTATGTGTGAGATGGGGACCTCGTCCTCCTTGAGTTCAGGCCAAATGCTGTGCCACATCCTGCGCGTCACCGCACCATGTAACCTGCTCACTGCATTACAGCGCCCTGCCATTCTCAGCGCAAGCGCGGTCATGTTGAAGCCGTCTCCATGGACACCATTGACACTACCGAGCTGCAACAGCCTGTCACGGTCAATGCCAAGCGACGGCCAGTAATTGCCGAAGTACTTGTCAATGAGCTCAGTGCTGAAGACGTCATGACCTGCCGGAACGGGCGTGTGGGTCGTGAACACGGTGGTTGCCCTGACCTCCTCAAGGGCCTGCTTGAAACCGATACCTCTATCCTCGATCTGCTGCCTGGCCCGCTCAAGCATCATGAATGCCGTGTGTCCCTCGTTGGCCTGCCACACCGAAGGTTTGATGCCCAGGGCTCTGAGGACTCGTACTCCTCCGATTCCCAGGAGCATCTCCTGCTGGATGCGTTTCTCCCGGTCGGCTACGTAAAGACGCGCTGACAGCTCACGATCGTCAGGGTCGTTCTCCGAAATGTTGGTGTCCAACAACAACAGGATGACGCGTCCCAGACGCACCTGCCATACTCCAAGGTGCAATGGCCTGTCGCCTAGCTGCACAGCCGCCAGGTGCCTGCTGCCATCAGGAAAGACGATGGGATTTATGGGCGCGGTCTCAAAATCCAACTGGCGGTATATCTCTTGCTGGGTGCCATCGGCCGATATGCGTTGGTGGAAGTACCCTTGCGGATACATGAAGCCGACTCCCACAAAGGGGAGCCCGAGGTCGCAAGCCTCTTTACACATGTCGCCTGCCAGCACACCAAGGCCGCCGGCGTAGATGGGAAGAGAGTTGTGAATGGCGTATTCAGCAGAAAAGTAAGCTATCGGCCGCTGGAGCAATTGGGGATAGTTGTTCGCATACCACTTGTGCTCGGCCACGATATCGGCATCGAACTCTGACATCACCGAGTCGTACAGGCTGAGAAAAGCCGGGTCAACGGCGACCGCCTCGAGGCGGTCCGGGCCTATTCTGGTCAGCTCCTTGACCGGGTTGTGGCCGGATGTTCTCCATGTGGCGTAGTCCAGCAAGCGGAACAACTCCCGCGCCTGCTGGTGCCAGCTCCACCAGACGTTGTTGCAGAGCTCCTCCAGACGACGGATACGTTCAGGCAGCTTGGGGGTGGTCAATTCCCTGTCTGTGCCTCCTTACCATGGGCTTCTAACCTGCCGGGTGATCTTTCACTGTAGTGCCTCCACGATGGCGCCGCGCCGGGCACTCCTGGGGGGGAGGCACTGTCACCTCTGTGTGATGAGGGTGGGATGGACTACCAAGTGATGGGCAGCCCGTCTAGTAAAGCTTGCCTTTCAGGAACGCTATTCGCTGTTCAACGCTTCTGGCCGCCTGGGCCCTGGTGGCAGCTTTGCGAAGGTCCCTTGCCAGCTTGCCATCCTGTACTACGTGTTCCACCCAATTGCCAAAGTCACTCTTCTCCATGTTGGAGTGGTACGCGAAGGCATCATCGCTGATGGTGTTCAGGCCGGTCCCCAAGTCTTCCATGCTGCGAAACACGGTGCCATCACAACACTTGAACGTGGACTCCTCCGGCACAGCTCCAAGCATTCTCTCCGCATCCCCCTTCAGTATCCTCGCCATCGTCCTGCACCTCCTCAGTATTCTGTGGGCTCAGGCCAGAAAATGCAAGCAAGTTGCTCACTTCGCCTTGCTGGAAAGACTTGCATAGCTGCCACCTAGGCGGTACCTATGAGGGAATTGCCTGGCTGGCCAGGGAGTATGACGTCAGCCTCAAGCAGGCCCGGCTCGCTGGCGCATGTCCCACCCGATTCAACCAGAATCCCCTGAAGCCTACCCTGGTACTCCAGCTTTCGCACCAGGACCCCAACAACGTGCTCCCATGTGAACTGCCTCGCCGTCTCCCTGGCTGCTTCTCGTATGCAGCGGGCCGCCGCCGGATGTCGCTTCAGATATAGCAGATAGGTCTCGGCTTCCCGGGGGTCCGAGGTCTCCAGAGGCATGCAGTTGTGAAAGGGGACGACGTAGTCCTCGCCAGTGCCACCGGTGAAGGCGATTCCACCTGCTGCCATGGCCTCCAGGCCAACCAGGCCGAAGGGCTCATGACCGCTGTTGGCGAGGACTGCATCCGAGGCTCGATACACTATGCGCAGGAACTCCTGCGGGCAGTAGAAACGAATGTTCAGTATGTCTGCGTCGGCATGAGCTCCAATGGCCTCGAAGTAGTCCTCGATCGTGTCACCAGTCGTGTACACGTCCTTGACGGTTAGTCCCAGTGAGCGGGCCTTCTGAGCGACTTCCCAGCCGTAGGGTTCTATGCCCCCGCGGGCCAGGAGCACGCTGCTGGCCCCGCTGGCTTTGAGTCCAGCCACCGTCTCCAGGGCCATAGCCCAGTGCTTGTCGGGGTCCCAGCGGGCGACCTTCGACAGGACTACGTCGCGGCGTAACATGCCTCTAAGCTCGACAGCCGGGACATCGTTCAGTTCGGAGAACAACGATTCGGGGATTCCGTTGGGAATGACCAACGGGTTGAGGCGCATGCTCCGCATGATCTGTCGCATGTACCTGCTCACTGTGGTGATGGTCGTCGTATAGTTCAGCCGCGCCCAGTCGATGCGGTCGAAAGAGAAAGTGTTGTTGGCATTCCATAACATGATCACCTGGTCCCTGATACCCATGGCGTACAGGACGTCGCTGGTGAGGCACATTGCCTCGCTCGTGTGCCATTCCTCCCCCAGCACCACGGCCAGCTTGCCTTTGGCCACCGCCGGTCCCACTATCTGCCGCGAAACGAATGCCGGGACCGACCGGTTGAAGTCGTGGAGTTTCCCGTTCTCGCCATCGTACACCCCTTTGGGGTGATACTGGCTGATCCACTGGCACCATCGATAGAGAGACAGTTTGCCGTTGCACCTGACCTCCTGACCTGGTTGGTGCGGGTCTCCCACGAAGAGGAGGTGAGTCACGAAGCCCATGTGCGCAAGCGTTTCGGCGAGGTGAGTCACACGTACACCCAGCCCGCCGGCCAGGGAGTAGCGATCCGGACCCTCAAAGGATAGGATTAGAAACTCGGTATTCGCAGGTGAGATGTCTTGATGGGGTATCACGTCTTTCCTTTTGTCCTCCGACTGGCTGATTGATGCTGCCTGGTGTCTGGCTGGCTATCCCTGGTCTCCGCGCACTCCTCTTGCCCTGATCGCCTCAGATGCCTATCGGGTGTACCTATCATCGATTGTCGGGCTTGCGGGCCGCGGGCTGCATTAGCATTTGCCTAGCGTTGCTATAGAAAACCATTAGAATTGCATTAGACAGTATCCGTGGCGTTACGGCCTGCATCACACCGTTGTCCGGCGGCCTTTTCGTGGTCGGTTCCTTTGCCTTCGCCATACCTATGAGCTGGAGTGAGTCCACAGTTATCCACCAGCTTTTGTCTCGTGAATGTGCCGTTTGCGCCGAGGATCCTCAGCCCAAATGCCAGATTCACGGCACGCGTCTTGTCTGTGCTCTGGTGCTTTTCAGGAGCATCACACTGGCGGAGGCCAGGAGCAAGACTGCCGATGGGGCAGCTATCTGAGGAGGGAAGTAGTTGCCAGAGACAATCTGGTGCTTCCAACCCAGGTATGAGATCACGGCAAACCCGATAGCACCGGTAGCAGCCAGGATGAAACATATCGCCCCGACAAGGGCTATTGCTACAACCCCGCCATCGCTGCTGTAGGCGCCGGCTGGAGCCGCCACCAGCGCAACTGGAGCAAAGCTGCAGATGACAATAATCGGCACTGCGTATGCAGGCACGTCAAAATGGCACAATAGCCAGGCAATAAACGAGAAGTCGGCAATGGCTACCAGCACGCCCACTCGATAGAGCATCTCCAACCTCTCAGGGTGCACCCTCCGCCGCTGTCCATCGGGTGAACACCCTCGTTATATGATGCCCACCCACTATCAAGACAATCTGGCTCCCCGATGGAAACTGTCCGCTGGCCGGTGTCACTGAGACCGATTTACCGTCACTCAGAAAGTCCAACCTTATTTCCACCTCATTCGCTGGATCGTTTTCCGGGAAGAAGAAGTCCATCTCGGCATCGGCCCTGGTTCCCTTCTGGGCGTATACTCTCCACTGAATCAGGCTGTCATCAGGGGAATCGAAAGTGACAACAAAGGCAAAATCGGAGAAGGGAATCTCCTTGAGTTCCCCGCCGCCCAACCCAGTTTTGTCCCCGGAGTCGCTTCTCACCGCAGAGACGTGGATGCCTGAGCCACCTCCACCGCAGCCCACAGCGCCCAGCAACAGCAATACGACCAGAAGACCACACTATGCAACGCGCTTCGCCCGCACTCGGCACACCGTCACACGCCGGGGCTCAACAGTCTGCCGTACCTTGCTGGTACGTGTCGGTGCCCCAGTATTCATCTCCGCTCTATCCTCCTCTGGTCGGGGGTTTGTCTGGTCAGGATGTGTTGCCACAACCTGACCAGACTGCTCTCTACTTGGATGTTAAGCTGGCGCCTACGCTGCCACCGCAGCCTTGGCAACCCCGGCCCTGGTGACCACGGCCTTCTTGTTGAGCTGCATCTGCGCGATTACCACTGCTGCCGGCGAGAATACAATCCATAGAACGAAAAGAAGCGCAGTCTGAAAACCGGAAATCTCCTCGATGGCTGTGCTGTACTTCCAGTAGTACCATACGGCCACAACGAAGTTGACAAATGGTACAAGGAACAGAACAACAGCCCAGGGATTGGGAGCTTTCGTTGTCAAGCCTCTCAGCTCTTTCGTGGTCGCTACCACCCAGTAGAGGCCGTAGATGCCCAGCGTCAGTATCGTGAAGACGATGACGAGCACCGGGTTTCTATGTTTCACCATGTTGGTTCTCCTTTCCTATTCTTCCCATGCCTTCTCCTTTCGAGGTACCCACCGGACCTGTGGGATAAGGCCCTCCAGCCCCCACAGCCAGTTCAGTTCTGGGCTACTGGCTTCTTGGGACTACCGGGCTCACATTTGGATCTCTTGCCTTCCTGCTATCACCACCTCCCTTGTCTGGTACTGCGCTAGCTTGCCCTTGCGCAAACGGACCAGGGCTTGCGCTCACATCACTGCTCCCAGAGTATCTTCCACTGACCACCCACATTCTCCAGTCTCATCTCGTCTGTGCCCTCGTCACCCCCGATGGCGAAGACAACGGTGACTGTGGCTGTTGAGCCCGTGACCGCCATCTCACTGATCTCCCGAAACTTGAGTTCGCCCGACATACCTCTGAAGAATTCCAGGGAAGCCAGGGCCTCGTTCGTGTCCCCGTAGCCGGTGAAATAGGTGAGGCACTGAGAGTAGTCCCGAGCGTTGTATGTCTGCACATAGCCCGTTATCGTGTCCTCTATGGCCGCACGGTCGCCGGTCGCCGCCCCTCCACCACAAGCCGCCAGCAAGCAGCCTACCAGCGTGAAGGCTGCTAAGAATCTCCTCATTTACGCCCTCCCTCTCTGCTAGAAGCGCCTTGTTTGAACAGGCGACTTGCGCCTCCTCAGGCAATGCTAGTAGCTCTTGATGCACTCGTACTCCTTGCCTTTGCCAGCAGAAGCAGGCAAACTGCTGGGTCTCGGTCCACCCCGGACTACCTCATCCCCCGCCACGATTCGACACCGAGGCAGGGAGAAGCGGCAAGAAAGACTGCTAGCCTCGATCCTCAATAACCTGAATACTCGAATGAGTAGATAGTGAACCCTACGTTAGTCACTTCTTCTTGGCCCGTACTGCATGTGAGGTGAAAGCCCATGTCTACGCTACCACTGCCCGTTTCAGGAATCTCAAAACTCAATGTAGTGCGGGCGATGACATTGTAGGCGCTACCGGACAGTTTGGTGGGTTCCGAGTAAGTCCAGGTTACATGCTTGAGTTGATCCTTGAAAATGGGAACTAACGTACTGGAGCTCATAGGTATGCTAGAAGCTACTTGACCTGCGATTGTATCAGAAATATACTGTGCGTTTGCAGAAGTCCAATCCTTGGCAACATTTGTGGCTGTTTCTCGCTCCTTTCCATTGCTATCACAGCCAGCGTAAAGGAGCGCAGCTGTTACCAAAAGCGTCAGTACGATAGCCAGTAGTCTATGCTTCATTGTCGATAACTCCTTAGCTTGATTTGGGAAGTGCAGGTCTATACCGGTATTGCTTTTTCTTGGTGTCCTCCTTCGAGGATGTCGAGCAATCTTGCCGGCTTGTCCTTGTAGGCTTCTCGCCATCAATGAGAAACCGTACGGACGAGCCATAGTCATGTTGGATGATACATGCTTTGAATAACCCCAGAAGTGCATTTGAATTCCATTAGAGAATCATGTCTGATTGGTGAGTGTCAGGTCCCCGACCTGACCTCGACAGCAAGGATGTCGGCGTCGGGTCAAGAACCCGACAGCCACCAAGCCTCTTCATCTACACGCTCCCTCTCTCCGAGACCGAGAAGCGCTTTCTTTGGGCAGGCGACTCCCCTCCTCAGGCAGTGCTAGGAGCCCTTGATGCACACGTACTTCTTGCCCGTGCTATCGGTCACCAGGACATCATACCGGACGACTTCCTGTGCATAGTACCTGGTGAAGCTCCAGTCATAGTGCATGGTCGGAGTGAACTCCGGGGCCCAGGCGCGATCATCGATTTCGTCGGCGACCACCCCACCGTCTCGGTTGTACAGCCTGATGATGACAGCCCACACCTCCACGGTATCCTCGGACCTATTTTTCAACTCGCCACCGACGGTCACCTCATACGCCTCCTCCTCCGCCCTATCCGGACTGAAGGTGCAGGCAAACTCCTGCGTCTCGGTCCATATCATCTGCCCCTCCGGGCTTTTGGGACCCCCACCATCCCCGTCCCCTCCGCAGCTCATGGCCAGGGCAGGGAAAAGGGCGAGAATGACTGCGAGGCCTACTACTGCTATTCTTCTCATCTCCGTTTCACTCCCTACCGTTTTCGGCCTGCATTCTGCAATACACTATGTTGTTGCTGTGTCGCCACTATACCGACCTTGGCCTGCTCATCGTCTTCCGGCGCAGCTCTTGCCTGCGCTCTTCGATGCGCTCCTCGATACGTCGCTGTTCCCGGCTCTTGCGGAAGAGCTTTCCAGGAAACCATCTGCTGAACCAACTCATTCGTCTTCTCCCACCGGTGCTCCAGCCGTTTCCGTGGCGAACGCCGGGCTGTGTTGTTGCCGTCACCGTCACACCCTCTCGACTGTGATTCTCAGCGTGTCGCCCTTCTTCAGGTCCTGAGCCGGTCTGGACCTTGCCCTCTGGATTCCGTCCGAAAACCCTGCCGTCAAGTGCATCCCGAGATACTCGGTCTTCTTGATGTCGGCAGGCAGCTTGGTCTCAACCTCTCCAACCTTGACAGCCATCTCCAGTCACCTCCTTTGCGTGTGGGTTGCCATGCCTCGGATCTGTGCGCAAGTTGCAGGGTAACCTGTAACGACTATCCTGTTATTGCAAACAGGTAATATAATACACTATAGGTCCCGGTTTGTCAAGAGTTCGTAGTCCCGCAGGGAACGTGGCGACGAGTCGCGATAAGGAGAGTAGCAACATGGCAGGTTGGACGTTTATGACCAATCACGGGCTGGTACTGAGCTTCCTGGCCAAGCATCCCAGGATCACCGCTGTGGAGATTGCGAAAGCCGTCGGAACCCGGGAGAGGGCAACCCCCAAGATCATTGCTGACCTGGAGGTTGCGGGGTACATCGAGAAGAAGAAGGAGGGCAGGCGGAACAGGTACCGCATCAACCCAGACCTGCCGCTGCGTCACCCAACCCAAGGGGATACGGCGATCGGTGACCTTCTGGGCACTTTGGGTTGGAGAAGGGGGGCAGCCAAGACAGCCGGCCGAGGCATGGCGAGGACAGCGCCAATCGTAGGAGGCCATCATGCCGGACGTGACCTGTACCCCGTCAACTGGTATCATGCTTCAAGACGAGGGTTCATGCTTTGAGAACGTGTAGTCCCGAAGCCGAATCATAGACAATGCCGGTTTAGTAGCTGACTGGGGAATGGCAAATGAGAGTGCTCGTCGCAATCGATGGTTCATCCTACTCAGACGCCGCAATTGGCTTTCTTGGAGGCTTGAGCATGCGGCTCAAGTCCCAAGTGACAGTGGTGAACGTAATACCTGAGCATGTCTTGTTGGCCAAGCTATCCCTTGGACGTCTCATTTCACGCTCCGGTTCGCTCCAGGACCAGATGCAAAGAGCAGCGGAACACAGGGCAAAACAGATAGTGACCAGAGCAGTTGAGTCCTTGTCTGCTCGTGGGGTGCAGTCCGAGACTGCGATCCTCAGAGGCATTCCTGCCGACGAAATCACAAAGGCATGTGGCGAGCTTCGCACAGAACTCCTCGTCATTGGGTCCAAGGGCGAAACCGACCCCCCGGAGTTTCTTCTGGGCGGTACTGCTCAGAAGGTCATGAGATATGCGCCGTGCAGCGTGCTGATGGTCAAGAGAGAAACCACCACCGTCGACAGGGTACTGGTACCCCTTGACGGATCGCGGTTCTCGGACGATACGGTGCGCTTCCTGCTGCGGATGCAGGTCCCTCACCGTGCGGAGATTTCGCTTATTACAGTCACGGTTGCCGAATCTCTGACTCGGGCGCTGATAGGGACTCCCACCTTCAAGGTAGAGACCAACCGCCAGTTGCTCTCCGAGCTCATAAAGGCCGAAGAGGAAGCTGCCGAGAAGCTGATGGCTGGCGCCACAAGAGAGTTCAGGGCACACAACTACAGAGTATCAGCTATGGTGGCCCGTGGGGAGCCGGCAACAGAGATACTCAGAGCCGCTGCCGGACGGGACGTGGACTTGATTGCCCTTGGTGCGAAAGGGTTGACCGGCGTTCGCCGTTTTCTGCTTGGGAGTGTGGCCCAGAACACTGCCAGATATGCTCAGTGTTCCGTGCTTATTGTCAGACCACCCAAGGCTTGAAGCACTTACGGGCGGTTCCTGAGGACATGTGGCATGGAAGCAGTGGTTGATTTCTTCAAGGATATGCTCCTCTCGCGCATCACTTTCTTCGTAGCTATCGATGCAGTTGGCGCTCTGCCCATTTTTCTGGCGCTCACGGAGGGCATGGAGCGCAGAGAGCAGTCGAAGATACTCAGATACGCCATGCTCACTGCTCTTGGGCTCGGGCTGGCATTCGTGGGCCTAGGCAAAGCCGTCCTCAAAGTACTCTCCATATCAACGTCACATCTCCTCGTAGCTGGAGGGCTGATCTTGCTGCTTCCTGCCTGCAGGAATCTGCTAATGGGAGAGCGTCGCGAGGCAACGGGGCCTGAGGACAGGGAGACCATCGGGGTATTCCCCATCGGCATTCCCCTCCTGGTTGGCCCGGCCGTGCTAACCACCCTTCTGGTGCTCATCGATCGCTATTCTGTCGCCCCGGTGCTTGTTGCCTTTCTGCTCAATGTGGCATGCGCCTGGCTGAGATTCTCGCAATCGGCTCGCATCGCCCGTCTACTTGGCAGGGGAGGGCTGGGAGCAGCGTCGAAGATAGCCATGCTCTTGCTGGCGGCCATAGCCGTGAGGATGATTCACAGGGGGATTCTCCAGGTCCTCGAGGGTGATTCAGGGCTTCTCTGATACGTCGCTCGGGCGCGTCGACTGGCCTGTTGCTCAGGACTTGGCAAGGTTGGTATGGAAGAAGTCACTCTGGTCAAAGACTTCGCCGTCATTATGATGGTAGCAGGTGCAGTCACGCTCCTCTTCCGCAGGCTGCGCCAACCCCCCGTCGTTGGCTACCTGATTGCCGGACTCCTGGTCGGTCCCTACTGCCTGCCTGTTCATGCAATAGGCGACGTACACACCATTAGCTTGCTGGCTGACCTGGGACTGGTATTGCTCCTCTTTGGGATCGGATTGGAGTTCAGTTGGAGCAAGATCCGCCAGATCGGACTGGCTGCAGCCATGATAGGCGTTATCGAAATCCTGACCATGATCTGCATTGGCTACGGGCTGGGACGGGCACTTGGCTGGACCACGACGGAGTCTATCTTCCTGGGAGGCGCTCTACACATCAGCAGCTCGGCCATAATCGTGAAGATGCTCCGGGACATGGGTAGACTGGACTTCCTGTCCTCCAAGCTCATCGTAGGTATTCTTGTAGTGGAGGACTTCGCTGCCGTAATCATAATCGCTGTACTGTCAGGTATGGCCACCACCGGGACTGCCAGTTTGGGAGACGTAGGTTCGCTGCTCTTGCGCCTTGTCGGTTTCGTGTGCGCCTCCCTGGTGCTGGGAGCACTCATTGTCCCCAGGATTGTCGATTTCACCCGGCAGTTCAGATCGCGTGAGGCCCTCCTGATCACAAGCCTGGGGCTGTGTTTCGCTCTGGCTCTTCTCAGCAAACACCTGGGGCTGTCTGTAGCCGCTGGCGCTTTCCTCATGGGGGCAATAATCGGGGATACCAGAGAGTCCGAGGAAATCACCGAGGTCGTCGCTCCTGTACGGGACATGTTCGCCGCCATATTCTTTGTCGCCATAGGTATGCTTATCGATGTCAGCCAGTTCAGGGAGTTCATCATACCAGCCGTTGCTGCATGCAGCATCTTCATTGTTGGCAAGATACTGAGTAACTCCCTGGCCACGCTGATAGCCGGCTTCGATGGCAAAACAGCCCTGCAAGTGGGCATGGGAAAGGCTGTAATGGGCGAGTTCTCACTGGCCATTGCCAAGCTGGGAGTGGACCGTGGCGCAGTTGCCTCCCCCTTGTACCCCGTTGTCGCCCTGACTACCGGGGTCACCTCACTAGTCGGGCCATACATTCTTCGCTCGGCCGACACCGTGGCTGATTTCCTGGCACGCAGATCGCCCGCAATGCTCGTGGCATACTTCTCCCGCGTTCCGGCCTGGCTGCAGGCGGTACGAAGCACCTTTGGCAGCGGAGGCGAGGTCGCTCTCAGGGTCCGCCGTTCAGTCAAGGTGGTTGTCGTCAACATCCTGATCATAATGGTCATCATTATTATCGGGACCGTGGCGTTGCAGTCAGTAGACGATCTGGCAACCCGATTCGGGCTCCGCGCTGACCTGCTGGGCCTTGGGTTCGGCCTTGTCACTTTGACCCTGTGTCTGCCTTCACTGGTGATTATTTGGCGTAGTCTCCACGGACTGGTTGACAACGCCACAACGTACATGATGACTCGGCGTCGATCGGCCACGAAGTGGGGGCGCGAGCCGCTTCGCATCCTTCTCAGGGACAGCGTTGTCCTGGCACTCTCCATATTCATGCTGATGTGGTTCATCCCGTTTTTCATCGGTCTCTTCTCGGTCGGCTCCTTTGCCCTGGCCGTTCCCATGCTGGTACTGGCGATCATTCTCTACCTCGTGGTGAACTCGCTGTGGAAAATCCACGGTCAAATGGAACGGGCCTTCAGCCGTGTTCTGCTCGGAGAAGAACATACGTCCACTGCTGAGGCAGCCAGTCTATTGGGAACCACTCCTGGCAGGGTGGCAGAGCTGGTGCGCAGGATGAGAGCGGCAAGGTCAGGGCCACGCAATGGGTCTGGTGAGAGCACGGACGCTGGCAAGACCCGCGACACCGGAGCCCCCGAAGTGACAGCAGGGGACAAACATGTGGGGAGTAGCGGGCAGCCGGGTCAACGTAACCCCTCGGGCTGTCCTGGTGAGAGTCGGATGGCAGACAATGGTTCTGCACAAGACCGGACTGGCTGAGAATGCTACTGGCACAACTATTCAGACCCAAGCCTACCATCTCTGACGAGGACGTGGCCACGGGGGTGCGCTGGCTCACCTGGGAGGGGATGGCCTCACTGGGTCTGTTCAGCATAACCACCAGCGGTTTTCTGGCCGCTTTCGCCCTCATTCTGGGTGCCAACAACCTCCAGATAGGTGTTCTAGCTGCCATACCGTTCCTGACCCAGCCCCTCCAGATCGCTGCCATTCCCCTGGTAGAGCGGGTAAGACAGCGCAAGCTCATTTCCGTCGCCGCCTATGTGCCGGCACAATTGCTATGGATACCTATCGCCTTGATCCCTGTGTTCCTGGACGTGCCCTCGGGCGCGGCAGTCTCTGTCCTTCTGGGACTGATGGCGTTCCGAGGCATACTGGTCGCTGTTACTAACTGCTCCTGGAACAGTTGGATAAGAGACCTGGTACCGCAGCAGCTTCTGGGTCGTGTTTTCGCCCGCCGCCAGGCGATGGCAACCTTGACAGCTATGGTGTTCGGGCTGCTGGCTGCTTTCTTCGTGGACTACTGGCAGGACCATGCCTCTGCGGGATATGAGGAACTGGGATACACCTATGCCCTGCTCTTCGGTGCCGTTTTCCTGGGTCTGGCCAGCCCGCTGTTCATGAGCCGGATGCCGGAGCCCCTGATGCAGCCTCCAACCGGGCCGCAGCCGTCGCTCTTCTCCAGTCTGACCGCCCCCTTCCGCGACCCCAATTATAAGTACCTCTTGCGCTTCCTCTTCTTGTGGGGCCTGGCCGTGAACCTGGCAACTCCGTTCTTCGCTGTCTACATGCTGCAGCGTTTGGGCCTGCCGCTTACGGCAGTGCTCGGTTTCACGGTACTGAGTCAGGCGGCCAATATTGCCTTCACCCAGGTGTGGGGGAATCTGGCTGACCGATTCGGCCTCAAGGCGGTGCTGTCACTATGCGTCTCGCTCTATCTCCTGGTTATCCTGGGCTGGACCTTTACCACAATGCCTGAGCGCTACTTCATGACCATCCCCCTGCTGGCGATCCTGCACATTCTGGCCGGCATAGCGGCAGCAGGGGTGAGCCTGACCACAAGCACAATTGGGTTGAAGGTCGCGCCGAAAGGGCAAGCCACCTCGTATCTGGCAGGAGCAGCGCTGGCAATAAGCCTCGGATCGGGGCTGGGCCCACTGCTGGGAGGATACCTCGCTGACTTCTTCAGTGTTCGGGAGCTCAGCATGAACCTCACCTGGATTGACCCGGGTCGTTCGATCAACCTGACGACCCTCAACTTCTCCGGTTTCGACTTCCTCTTCGTCATTGCCTTCGTACTGGGGCTGGCGACTCTACCCATACTGGCTGCCGTGCGGGAAGAAGGTGAGGCAAGCCGGGAGATGGTGCTCGAGTCCCTGTACGCCCCGATGCGGTCGCTGTCACGGCCCATGAGCTCCGTTCCTCTACTGAACTTCCTGGGGCAGTTCCCCTTCGGTCATCTGAGTCGCCTGCGTTTTCCGGGCCTCGATGTAGCCATGGGGGTGACGGGATACCAGATTGCTGCTCTGGCTAAGGCTGCTACCGTGTCGGTTGCACGAGGAAAGAAGGCCGTGGACCGAATTGCCAGGCCGCTTGAAGAGAGCCTGTTGAAGTCCTGGAAGGCGTCGGCGGGAGCGCATGAGCAGGGGTCGCAGGTGGCCAGACAGGCGGCTCGCGGAGCTATGCATGCTATCAGCGAAACCGACCTCGATATCCGTCAGACCGCGTACGATGTGATGCTGGCCGTCGTGGGATCATTGCAGCAGGTCAAGGTCGACCTTCAAGATTCCATTGAGGGGGCGGCATACGGCATTGTCCGCGGTGCAGGAGAAGCAGGGGCTGATGTCGGACAGGCCTCGGTCCAAGCGGTAGAAGCGGCGAAGGAAGCAGCACGTCGGGTTGGACTTTCGGAGAAGATGGCGGCGTCAGAGGCAGCGCGGGGAGCGTTGGAGGCTGCAGAAAGCCTGGGACCTGAAGCGTTGTCCAGGGTCAAAGAAGGTCTGCCACAGGACTTGTTACGGATATCTCTTGATCAGCCCGAACCGGGAGCAGATAAGGGCGGCAAGGCAGGTCCTGACGCGTAGCTTGTCTGCCTGTCAGACCGCCCCAGTGTAGCTCCAGCCCGTGGTTGCAGCGTCCTCCAGCATAGTGGGTCGCCTTCTCTGGAACAACGCCTCCCAGTCAGAACGTCCACGTATGGATGGCAGAGCACGGCATGCCCTGTCCAGGTGGCATGGCGTGCCGTGTTCGACGTCCCCGTCGACGACGCGTGTTCTTCGGTGCAGCTTCGTCAGAGAATGAAGTCAGTGGACAAGAAATTGGACTTGCGGCCCCGCGTGATGCCGGTGATGAGATCCTTGTTCATCAGGTTCTCCTTGCCTGCGACGAGGGTTCTTATAGAAAACACCCGCAGGGCATCTGTGGTAGAAAGCGTCCCTTCGGCAGAGTCCTTCCTCCCTGTGAAAGGGAAGCTGTCCGGTCCCCGCTGACACTGGCTGTTGATGTTCACCCTGCACACCTGATTGACAAGCAGGTCTATCAGTCGCCCCATAGCATCGATATCCCTTCCAAAGACGCTCACCTGCTGCCCGTAGTCCGAGTTGATGACGTATCGCACCGGCACATCGAGGTCATCGAACGGTACGACTGGTATCACCGGACCGAACTGCTCTTCACGGTACACCCGCATGTCCGGGCTGACCGGGTACAGAACGGCCGGGTGGAAGAAAGTAGCGTTAGTCGCTCCACCGCAGTCGTTGACTACCGCGGCGCCATGCGAGAGCGCGTCTTCGACGAGGGAGGTAAGGTACTCCACCTTGCCGGGCTCCGGCATGGGTGTAATATCAACATCTTTCTCCCAGGGCATTCCCAGCTTCAGTTGCCCGACCGCTCGGGCAAGTCGATCCAGGAACGCGTCCACTATCCTGGAATGCACGAACAGTATCTTCAGCGCCGTGCAGCGCTGCCCGTTGAAGGAGAGAGCGCCCAGGATGCATTCGCTGATGGTCACGTCCATGTCGGCATCCGGGAGCACAATGGCTGCATTCTTGGCTTCCAGGCCCAGGACACAGCGGAGCCTGTGAGGCTTTGGATGCTGCTTCTTCAGCACATCGGCTACGCCACTGGAGCCTATGAAGGCCAGGACGTCGACCCGCTCTGAAGACATGAGCGGCCCGACCACCCGCTGGCCTTGACCATATATGCTGTTCACCACCCCCTTTGGGAAGGACTGCTTGAATGCTTCAAGCAAGGGGTAGTGGAGCAGGACACCAAGCCTTGGCGGCTTGAAGACCACCGTGTTTCCCATGATCAGGGCAGGGATGAGTGTGGTGAAGGTCTCGTTCAGCGGGTAGTTGTAGGGACCCATGCAAAGGACGACTCCCAGAGGCGCACGCCGTATCTGGCCGATGACTCCCTGTTCGATGACAAACCTGGAAGAGGCGCGGTCCAGGTCTTTCAATGCCTCGATGGTGTCACCGATGTAGCCGATGGTCCTGTCGAACTCCTTCTCCGCATCCCTGTATGGCTTCCCGATCTCCCACATCAGGAAACGTACCACTTCGTTCTTCTTCTCCAAGGCCCGATGGGTGAACTCCTCAACGTGTTCGATCCTTTCCTGCACAGGCATGGTCACCCACGGTCCGGTACCGTCGGCATACGCCTCGACGGCTGCATCAAGAGCCTCCAATGCCTCCTTCTCAGTCAGGAGAGGATAGCTGCCCAGAACCCTCGGTGACAGGCCGGAAGGGGTCGTCAAGTAGACCGGCGAGAGGACTTGTTGCACCGGCCTGTCCCAGGAGCGAAGCTCACCGTTGACCAGGTATTCTTGCTGCTTTGTCTCAGATGGGAGATCGGCCTCCTGAGGTATTCCCTCTGCCTGGGGGAACAGAGATCGGATGAGTTCTTCCCGATGATTCATGTGTGGTGACCTCCTTTCCGGCAGTGGGATGGGTGAGTGGAACGATGAGAGCCTCGTAGTGATCAGCGAAGCCGCAGGACTGGAGCAGGGCTTCCCTTATGTATGTGGAAATTGCACTTCAGTCCGAAGCCTTACCGTATGTCCGCTTCGGGGAAGTCCATTCGCTCAACAAAGTAGCTGTTGTAGTCGGTGCGGTACGACAGTTCAACGTGCTCTATGGAGTCGGAAAGCTCGTTGGCCAGACGCCAGTAGTGCCTGGACAGCAGGGCCATGAACGCTCCGGTTGTGGCCGCGTTCCCGAGGGAGGACACCATACTCGGATCAACCGGTGGGAGCAGCCCGATACGCATTGCGCTGAGGGGATCAACGTAGTTGCCGAGTGCCCCAGCGAGGTAGATGTGTTGTATGTCCCTCAGTTCAACCCCCATGTCATCCATGAGTATCTGGATTCCGGCCGAGATCGCCGCCTTGGCGAGTTGCAGTTCCCGGACGTCCTTCTGTGTCAGGTAGATCGCCCTCCCATCGTAGCTTTCCTCGGCAGAGGCTACCTGGAAGGCGTAGAGGCCCGACCTGCGGCGCAATCTTGAGGCGAGCTCCTGTCCAGGCTTGTGACGAGAAGGGTGGATAAGGCCTGCATTGTTTATGAAGCCCAGGTGCAGCAGGACGGCGACCAAATCAACCAGCCCGCTGCCGCAGACCCCTCTGGGCTTGATGTTTCCGATGATATCGTACCTCAGTCCACCGTTCTCGATCGATACGCCTTCGATGGCTCCTGCAGCCGCAATCATGCCGCGGGATATCGAGGCGCCCTCGAAGGCCGGACCCGCGGCAGCCGAGCACGTCATCACCTTCTTTCGATTGCCCAGGAATATCTCGCCGTTTGTACCGAGGTCGAGGCCAAGCACTATGCCATCGTCTTGCTCTGCCGCACCGGAGGCCAGCAGGACGCTGAGCAGGTCGCCCCCGATATACGCGGACTGCATGGGCATTACATAAAGCGGGGCTCCGGGGTTGAGTCGCAGACCCAAGTCACGAGCCCTGGCAACCAACCCATCTGTCAGTACCGGTGTGAAGGGTGCCTCTGCGATTCCCAGGGGTGACAGGCCAAGCAGCAGGTGCTGCATAGTTGTGTTGCCTGCAGCTATGGCGGCGAAGACATCCGCCGTCTCAACGCCGGTCACCTCGAGGAGACGCGCTGCAATGCCGTTCATATCCTTGATGAGTAGACTCTGGAAGTACCCCAGGCTGTTCGGATGTTGCTGTATGTACTGGAGGCGGCTGATGACGTTTGAGCCAAATCTCATCTGGCTGTTGAGACGGGAGACAGCGGCCACCTCCGTGCCGTCCACCATGTTGATGAGCTTTCCCACCACCGTACTGGTGCCTAAGTCAAAGACCAATCCCCACATCTGTCCCATCTTGCTGGGCTGCTGCCAGGCCAGCAGCCTGTCCCCGTGAAGCACGATCGCTCCCTGCGAGTCGGCCTGGCTCAGCTTGGCCGGCAACTGGTGCAATGAGTAGAGTGTTGCTGCCAGGTCCTTGTATTCCGGTCCCAGTGCCAGCTTGATGCGGTCCAGGCTGGACATACCCTCTCTCTCGGCGACCGAAGGGAGTGAGACGTATTTTCGCTGGAGCAAGGGGTCCAACTCGATGGGGGGGCGGTCGCCCGTCTTGAGTATCTGGATATAGTCCTCGCCAGCTTCCATCTCTCCCACCGTCACCGTCAGGTCCTTCTCGATCCTGGTACGGCAGGCGAGTCTGACGCCCTGCTTGAGCTCTTCTTCGTGGAGGAGGGCCTTGGCTTCTCTCGACGGGGGGCCGATAGCTGTGTGGACTTGGACCTTGCACTTGCCACATCTGCCAAGTCCGCCGCAGTCGCTCTCGATAGGTACACCGGCCCTGTGCAGGGCTTCCCAGATGGTCTGCCCGCGGCGGACCTTCAGCCAGTGCTCATGGGGCAGAACCTTCAGCCACACGTGCGCCCTTTTCAGCTTGCGTGTACGATGGTCCGCCCTATTCTGCTGCCACCTGTTGTCAGGCTTTTGGTTCTTGTCCTTCTTCACGCGGTCTGCCCCGGGTGATCAGCGGCTATGGGAGAGCCATGTGTCATTGGACTGCTCGACAGACTGCCGAGAATCAAGGCATCCAACTGCCGGGAGAGTTCGGCATAGTCAACTTCCTGGACCTCTGGTCTGAGCTGCAAAGAAGCTGCCAGCGTCTCGACCTGTGGCGACAGGTCTGCGTCTGCAGGCTGGCGGACGTACACCATTCTCACATAATTCCCAAAGAAAACATTGCGCATTTCCTCGTCGTGCAGTTCCAGCGGGATCAAACAGTACTGGTCGAAGTTCATCACCAGCTCTCTTTCGACGAAGTATGTCCCGGCTGTCTCCTCCATCATCTGCCTGAATCGCTGGCCCCCGAGGAGCATCTCGTAGCAACTACCACCCGTGACCTTTGCCACACCATATTGCTCACAGAGCTGTGCGATGTCGGGGAAGCAGTCCCCGTAGAGCAGTATGAGGCGCTCGTTCTGCCTCTGTGCTGCCCTGATCCTTTTCAGAACCCAACGCCTGAGCTTCTGCGGGTAGTTGTGCAGGTTCGATGGAAGGTAGCGCACTCTGACATGAGGGTATTTCTCTTCGATGGCCAGGTGCTGCAATGCAGGCTTGAAGACACCGCAGGCCAGTATGCACACGGCCTCGAGGGTCTTCTCTGCAGGACAAGGTCTGTCAGTGGGCATTCTGGATTCCTGGGAAGGCCTTTCTAAGTCGTGAAACCAGGTCAGGCTCCAGTAACCCGCCGCGCCTCTTCCCTTCCAGTATGGATTGCACTACTTCCCTGGCCCTGGTCAGCATATCAGGTCGCCCCTTTTCCACCCAGGTGTCGAAACTGCACCGCACGCTCAGGGAGGGGTAGAAGAACTCGTCCATCATGTGTTCGATGGTGTGGTCCTCCATGACGAAGTTCCCCCCGGGGCCGACCTTGCGGATCACGTCGAAGGCCGCGGTGTCGCTGTCCACACGAATGCCGGAGAGAACCCTGAATACCATTCCGAGGATTTCGTTATCTATGACGTACTGAGCATAGGAGACCACGTTGGCCGAGTCGAGCATTCCGGCCGCCAGGTGTATGCAGTCAGCCCCAGCCATGGCAATCATGAGGGTAGACATGGCCTTCTCAGTCCCGGCCTGGATGTCCGGCTTCTTGGCTTCACTCACTCCGGCCGAGGCATAGATAGGCAGGTCGTACAGCCTTGCCAACTGCACTGCGGCAGATCCCATCATAGCCATCTCCACTGATCCCATGGTGATGTCCATTCTGCGGAGGTCCATGGTGGTGGGGACCGCCCCATAGAGCACTTCGGCGCCCGGGCAGAACATCTGGGCGATGGCCACACTTGCCAGGGCCTCGGCATGCATCACCGCGAGCGTTCCCGCCAACGTGGCCGGGGCGGTGGCTCCGGCGATAGGTGCAGGGTCGGAGGTGACAGGTATGCCGTGAGTGCAGCAGAATTCCAGCACGCTCAACATGTTGGAGTCCATGGTAAGCGGGCTTATGGGGTTGACGATCACTGACACAATAGGCCTCTCCCGAAGCTGTGCTTCACCCCCTGCGATGTAGCAGGCCAAGTCCCACATCTGCGTGACACCATCGAGGTTGTCACAGCCACCCATCACATGCTTAGTGGTGTTGTCCATCGAGTGAAAGAACTCATTGAGGTGGTAGACCTCGGGGCTGACGGTGTGCGCCTGGGCCGCAATCACGTAGAAGCTGATGTTATCGAGCTTGTCCACCAGGGCAGCGGTATGGGCCACGTGTCTGAGCATGCTATACCGGTAGTGCCCCGTTCTGCCATCGCGAAAACGGAACACACGGCCACCGTTGGTGAAGTGGACCTTTCCTGTTCCCAGGTGGACATCGTTTCGACCATCCCGTGAATAGAGGCTGACCTGGGAAGGCGAATGCTTCAGGCGTTCGTCGAGCCAGTCTCCTGTGAAGCGCACCCTGTGCTTCTTGCGGTCGACCCGCGCTCCCGCGGCCTGCAATTTGTCCAGGAAAGCCACGTCAGAAACCTGGATTCCGACGCGGTCCAGTATCCGGCGACCCGTCCTGTCAATGTACCTTACTTCATGGTCTGTGAGCGGCCTGTACAGAGGAAGAGAGGTCACGGCTATTCATCCTCCTGTCAAAGGGAGCGCACAAGCTCGTCCATCTCCTTGAGAACCGAGTCGGACTTGGGTTCGACCTGGTGTTCGGAGAGGATGCGTTTGGCTTCCGTGTTGCAGCGCCTGTACAGGTCTGGTGAACCGGCCTGCTCCCACGCATCGTAGTGGCTTCTGTCCAGGAGCGTGGGGAGGTACTGGGCCTGCATGAAGTGCTCGTAGGTATGGTCGTCCATCAGAAATATTGAGCTACCCTCCCCGCAGGCTACTCTCTGTATCGCGTCGAGAGCCAGGGTGCCTTCGTTCACCGGGATGCCATCGGTGAAGAACCGGCTCATGCCCACGAACTCGTCGGCCATGACCAGCATCTCCAGTGAAGAAGTGAAACCGTATTCCAGGAAGGCCACATCGTGTACCAGGTTGCAGCGGGAAAGCATGGAAGTGATGATCGAGAACATGGCCTCGCCACCGGCCTGGGCATCCATCGTCTTGGCATCGGAGGCCCCTCCGTACGCCCACACGGGAAGGCCGTAGAGTTCGTCGCGCATGTCGGCCAGCGCTGCCTGTGTCAGGCTCCACTCAGGACAGCCGTATGATACAACACTGTGCTTCATGTCCAGTGTGCTCACGTTGGGCCCGAAAAGGAAAGGCGAGCCCTTTCGGGCCAGTTGGTGCACCACCAGGCCCACGAGGTTCTCTGATATCCCCAAAGCCATGGCTCCCGCAAGGGTGATGGGTGCGCCACCGCCGGCGTTTGACCCGGAGGGCAGACACACCGGTATCGCCTTCTCTGCGCAGAAGATGAGCCGCTCCATCACGTTCTCGGGAAATCTGAGAGGACTTATCGCCTCTGAGTAGTTGAGAATGAAGGGCTTCATCTGGAACTCCTCTTCTCCCCCCGCCACCAGGCAGGCGATCTCGTAGATCATCTTCAGGTCCTTGCCCCTGTCTGCAATAACAACCATCGGCTTGTTGGTGTGCTTCACCATTTCGGCGAATACGTAGACGTAGATGTTCTCGACGGCCGGCACGTCATCCGGGTTGGCCATGGACATGTTGAAGGCGATGTTCTCCAGGGCATCTGCCACCCTGGCGAAGTTGGCAACGTCTTTAAGAAGAGCCCGGCGACGCTGGCCTGTCTCAACATCGATGGTGAATGTGGCGTCGGACCCTGTTCCGTAGAAGGTATTGTTGTCCACCAGCGGCATGACCTTGCTACCCTTCTGATCGTAGAGGGCAGTCTGCCTGGGTGCCGAAGCCAGAGCCTCCTCGACGAGGTAGGCTGGCATCCGGACGCGGCCGTCGCTGAGCACCTTGCACCCGGCGCCCACCAGCATGTCCAGGGCCCCAGGGTGTTCCATCTTGAACCCCGTCTTTTCCAGGATTTCCAGGGCTGCGGTGTGGATCGCCAGCGCCTGTTCACGGTTCAGTACCTTCATCCGCGGCAGCAGAGTGGGTATGGGAATGGGCTTCATAGTGCTCTCCTTCAACCGGGGGCTATTCTCTAGGAAACTCCCAGCAGTTTCTTGGCCTTGGTGACCGCCGCTCCTGCGTCTGAGGCATAGCCGTCCGCCTTGATCTCCTGAGCGTACTTCTCTGTCACCGGCGCTCCACCGATCATCACCTTGACCTTGTCCCTGATCCCGGCCTTCTCCAAGGCCTCAATGGTCACGGGCATCGAAGGCATAGTGGTAGAGAGCAGTGCGGACATGGCCACAATATCCGGTTCTATCTCCTGGGCTTTCTGCACGAATCGCTCGGGAGGTACATCCACTCCCAGATCAGTGATTGTGAAGCCTGCGCCCTCCATCATCATGGAGACCAGGTTCTTGCCGATATCGTGCAGATCGCCCTTGACCGTGCCGATCAGCACCTTCCCCTTGGTGGTGATATCACCTTCCTTCATGAAGGGGTGAAGCAGCCTCATGCACTCCTGCATCGTCTTGGCGGAGCGCAGCATCTGCGGGACGAAGAACTGCCCTTTCGAGAACCGGTCGCCCACTTCGTCCATGCCGGGGATGAGGCCTTTGTCGACGATGTCGTTCACATTGGTCTCTGCGTCGAGGGCCTTCTGCGTCTCTGCCACCGCGGTGTTGATGTCCCCCTTGATCACCGCTTCAGTCAACGTCTTCAACTCGTACATCTCGGACCTCCAAGACCTGTAGTAGGATTATGCACACGGGCATAGCTATGCCACGATACGGCCATTCTGGTACGCTTCGATATAGTTCTGGCAGTACTCGTCTCTTCCCAGCAGCAAGTCCACGGAAAGCAGAGTGGCCATCAATTGCCTGTCCGTCGGGTCCAGGATGGCGGCTGACAGGCCGTGCGACATGGCCAGCGCCAGGAAGTTGCGGTTAATGAGGCGGCGCACCGGGAGTCCGAAAGACACATTGGAAAGGCCGCAGATGGTGTTGACTCCCGGAAAATCGCCCATGATCCTGCTTATGGCACCGAGTGCGGCGGTGCCCATATTCGTGTCTACTGATACTGGCTGGATCAGCGGGTCCACGTAGATCCTCTCCAGTGGAATGCCCTCATCCATCAGCCTTCCAATGAGTTCTGCCCCGGCCTTTACCCTCTCGTCGACGGTGGTAGGCATCGAGGTCTGGGCCATGCAGAGGGCAACCACGTGGCATGGATATGAAGTCACAAGTGGCAGGAGAGACTGGAGGCGCTCTGTTTCCAGGGAGATGGAATTGATCATCGGCTCTCCCCTGTGGCGCTTGATTGCCTCTGACAAAGCCCGGGCACTTGGAGTGTCGAGGCAGAGGGGCATATCGACCTCCTGCTGCACCGTTTCCACCAACCAGCACAGGCACTCCGCTTCCCGTTCCAGGAAAGTGCCGGCGTTTACGTCTATGAAGTGCGCTCCCGCCTCGGCCTGTTCCCTGGCTGCCTGGACAATAGCGGCTGAGTCGTGCTTCTGCACAGCTTCCTCGATGCTCTTGCGGCTGGTGTTGATCTTCTCCCCGACGATTATCATGTTTGCTGCCCTCTCTGAATGCTCAGCCAGAGTCTACCATACTACAGATTGCCGGGACGATTCTAGTGGGGCTGTATTGGAACAGCACTAGATTCGGACTGGCGCTGCAATAGAGAAACCTAAGATTTCCATTGGAGCCACCAGGGGCCGATACGGCCGGAGTCTATGGCTGGCAGCGGATGGAAACGTTGTATTCAATAGTCGACTGCACGCCGCTGCCCCGAAAGGTTCCTGACATAGGCGCAGCATTGGCTGGGTCTGCGGCCGCGGCCACGGCCACATGCTGTCCCTCTACAGCAAGCCCGATGCTCGGATCGAACCCCCGCCAGCCGGCCCCCGGTAGATATACCTCAGCCCAGGCATGCGTGTGCCGTTTCCCGAGAGGGTCGACGTCCTCACTGTATCCATAGCCGCTCACGAACCTGGCTGCCAGGCCCAGGGAACGGCAGGCCTCCATGTAGAGGACTGCCAGGTCACGACAGGCGCCCTTGCCCAAGGCCAGGGTCTCGTCCGGTGTCATCGGGCCACCGGTCTCCCTGGGCTCGTTGTCCAGATGCTCGTGTGTCTCCACAGCCAGGTCCACCAGGAAGGAGGTAGTCTCTTGTTTGGACCTGCGCAAGACCGGGTCGATGAATTCCTTCAACAGAGAACTCCGGTGAAGTGGCGTGCAATAGGGCTCAAGGAACCTGGAGTAGCTGCTGCCGTACGTCACAGGCAATCTCAACGCTCCTTCGTCCGTGACGACGTACTTGAAGGGGTCTGCGGGTGGCACCAGCACCACGGACCTGGCATCGATATCGAGCGACCGGTGAAGGCCATTGCACCAGAGCGTGGTAGCGTTGTTTGAGTCTATGTCCAAGTGGTGCGACATTCCAGCGGGATCGGGGGTCACGTGCAACTCAAACTCCTCAAGCTGCTGTGACCAGTTGCAGCGGGGCCTTAGACGGACCGTCATAGGCTCGATGAAAACCGGGGCACTGTAGGAGTAGCGGATGCTATGTGAGATGTCGAAACGCATGGGTCAGTTGTTGTCCTGCACCCTCTCCAGTTTCTCCAGCGCCGAAGTGACCCAGTGATTTGGCAGCTCCTGCACGGACTTAATCAGGCGTCTTTGCCACCACCGCCCCACCATGCGGAGCTTGTCCGCTTCGTAACGGTGTTGGGCAATTCTGTAGGTGTCCGGCTTGTAGAGGACAACGTCTATTGGAAAGTCGACATCGGTGGCGGCAATTCGGGTTGCATCGAAGGCCAGATAGCCCACCTTCAGCGCGCTTTCTATGCTGGACTCATAGGTGAGGACGCGGTCAAGCACCGGCTTTCCGTAGCTGGACTCCCCGATGACGTAGTAGGGGGTGCTCCGGGCGACCTCAACCCAGTTGGCCTGCGGGTAGAGAAGGTACAGCTTGTGCTCCGGGTCGTTCTCGAGCTGTCCCCCGATGATGCAATGTAGGTCGAAGGAGTACCCGGCCTCGGCCAGGGCGGCCCTGTCCTCGGCACTCACCCGGCGCACCTGCTGTGCGAAAGCGTTCACCGCCTTGTACAGCTTGTCGAAAGACTCGTCCTGCTCCTCGAGGACTTCGTTGAAATAGGTAAGGGTCTTGTCCCGGGCTGAGCGGAGGCCTGATGTCATAATGAACATGGTGTGCCGTTCTCTCTCAATGACCGTGATCTTGCGTGCCGTGATCTGCTCCACTCCCGTGGTGACACGCGTGTCAGCTATGCCCACCAGGCCATCCTTGATCTTCATGCCGATGCAGAATGTCACTATTCGCCCCCTCTGGGTCTTGCAGCCACCGGTGGCGGCGTCATCGCGAAAAACGTGTGGAATATGGCGTCGTCCACGGCGTTGAGCTTGGCCTGCAATGAATCAAGGTACTCGTGAAGCCCCGTTTCAAACACCTCATCGATATCGGAGTAGTCGAGCTCGGCACGGAGTCGTCCCAGTCGTCGCTCAGCCAAGTTGGAGAACGTGCCGGCCGGCGAGCCGGTGATCTTGTGCAGGGCCTCCTCAGTCCTGACAAGGCAGTAATGAATCGCCCTGGGGAACTCGCGTTCGAATATTAGGAAGTCGCAGACCTCCCTTGGGAGAATGCGGTGAACCCGCTTGCGGTACATCTCCAGGCCGCTGGCTGACTTGAGCACAGCCGCCCACTGTATGTTGTCATAAGGACTCCCCACGTAGTCAACCCCCGGCAGCAGCATGAAATACTTGACGTCGAGTATCCTGGACGTCTTCTCAGCGCGCTCTATCAGGCCCCCCAGTCGCAGGAAGTGCCACCCCTCGCCATGAGAGAAGGTGCCCTCCCTGACGCCAATGAACCTCTGGCTGCTCAGCTTCACCTCCGTGAAGAACGCGTGAGGGTCTGTTGATGCCGTCTGCCTTCCTCTTGGTGAAGTGACGAAGAGATAGAACTCGTTGACGCATTCCCACATCTCAGAGGAGATGACCTCCCGTATTGAGCGGGCGTTTTCCCTGGCAGCTCTAAGACACGAGACGATGGAGTTGGCATAGCCCGGATCAAAGGCCAGGAACTGGATGACGGTATCCCGATTGGCCACACCGTACCGCTCCACGAACTGGTCGCGGTCCCCGGTGACCGTGACCAGTGGTTCCCATTGCTGCTTGACCTGCACAGGAAGATCCAGAACCAGGTGCAGGTTCACGTCTATGAAACGAGCGATGTTCTCAGCACGCTCGATGTAGCGGGACATCCAGTAGACCGAGTCTGCGACCCGGCTCAACATGGGAGTAGCCGGTGGTGTCATATCCTCTCTCCTGGGGAAGGGGTCACTCTCATACACTCCTGACTGTGGGTAGTCTCAATCCGAGTCCGTACTTGCCTCAAGCACCCAGGTGTCTTTGCTGCCCCCGCCCTGTGATGAGTTCACGACCAGGGAACCCTTGCGCAGTGCAACGCGGGTCAGGCCCCCGGGATGTACGTAGATGTCACTGCCGTACAGCATGTAGGGCCGAAGGTCGACATGCCGCCCTTCGAAGTGGTCGTCCACTATTACGGGGGCCCTGGACAGGCTGAGGGTGGGCTGTGCTATGTAGTTGCGGGGGTTGGCCTTGATTCTCTCACGAAAAGCGTCCCTTTCGCTCCTCGATGCGTGAGGGCCTATAAGCATCCCATAGCCCCCCGACTCGTTCACCGACTTCACCACCAGGTCGTCCAGGTTCTCCAGGACGTGCTGCCGTTCCTTGGGGTCCCAGCAGACGAATGTGGGAACGTTGGGAAGGACGGGCTCCTCGTCAAGATAGTATTTGATGATCTTGGGAACGTAAGCATACACGGCCTTGTCATCCGCGATCCCCGTCCCCGGAGCGTTTGCCAGGGCAACCCTTCCTTCTCTGTAGACCTGCATTATGCCGGGCACTCCCAGGAGCGAGTCACTGCGGAAGACCTGCGGGTCAATGAAGTCATCGTCGATCCTCCTGTACAGTACGTCCACGCGCTGGAACCCTCGGGTGGTGCGCATGTACACGAAGCCGTCGGATACCACCAGGTCTCTACCCTCTACCAGCAGAACGCCCATCTGCTGGGCAAGGAAGGAATGCTCGAAGTAGGCGGAGTTGTACATCCCGGGCGTGAGGACTGCCACCGAGGGCGCATCCAGTGTTTCGGGCGCCAGGTACTCCAGCATCTCCAAGAGGCGGTTGGGATAATCGTCTACGGCCTTCACCTTCAGCAATTCGAAGAGCCATGGGAAAGTGCGCTTGAGCACAGCCCGGTTCTCCAGGACGTACGATATCCCGGAGGGGCAGCGAAGGTTGTCTTCCAGGACGTAGAACTGCCCGTCGCTGTGCCGTACCAGGTCGGTCCCGGTGACGTGGCACCAGATGCCCTTGGGCGGGTGCAGTCCCATACACTGGGGGCGGAAGGAACTCCCCGATCTGATGAGGTCCTCCGGTATTACACGGTCCTTCAGTATCCGCTGCTCGTTGTAGATGTCTTCCAGGTACAGATTCAGGGCGAATATGCGCTGCTTCAAGCCGCGCTCTATGTATTCCCAGTCTGAGGGCTCCACGATCCTGGGCACGATGTCGAAGGGGAAAATACGGTCAGTCCCTTCCCCTGTGCCATAAACAGAGAAGGTAATGCCCATCTGGAGCAGGGCGGCCTCGGCCGCCGCCTGCCGCTGCTCTATCTCACCCTCTGGAAGCGAGTTGATCCGGTCGATGATAGGACGAGCGGCCGGGCGTGGTCTACCGTCAGCCTCGAACAGCTCATCGTAATAGGATTCCGTAACATAGCCGTCAAACTTCATGGCCTATACCATTATTGCCACGTGACCCTTGCGGGGCAACCCGCACGCCCGGGTGCTTCGATGCAGGATGACGCAGGGCTACGGTTGAGCATACATGTGCAGTCTTGGAATCGGATTGGAGGGGACTTGGCTTTCCCTTGGACAATACTTGGATTTGCATTGGAGTCCCCGTGCACCGGGGAATGAAGCAAGCCCTCCAGGATCTGCCGCAGGCTGAGTCTTGGAGCCCCCGTGCACCGGGGAATGAATGAGACAAGCGCTTCTCGCTGGCTGACTACCTCATGTCAGGCTCCCGTGAGGCTATGAGCTGTTGAAGACCGCTGTCCGCGTCGGAAGGCCCGTGGGCAAACGCGGGCTTTGCCTCCGCCGCTGGACATTGGTGCTGTGGGTTGCTAGCATCTGGGCAAGGATTGGCTGCCACATCCATATCATAATGCTGTGTTGCCAGGGGTGAGAATGGTCAGGCCACTGACGCAGAGGCGACAGAACGGAAAGCAAAAGAAGGAATACGTCTGGTTGAATGTCCTGCCCCAGGACATCTGGGTGAAGGTCCCACCGGGTGAGACCATCTGGAAGGCGTTGCGGGACACGAGCGTCGAAGTGGATGGTGACTGCGGCGGACTGGGACAGTGCGGCAAATGCAGGGTCAAGGTGCTCTCATCGCCGGGCCCGCCCTCCGAGAGGGAACGGGAGTTGCTGGGCGAAGAAGAGCTGTCACAGGGTATCCGGCTGGCCTGCCGCACGGAGATAGACAGGGACCTGGTGATTTCTACGGAGAAGATTGACTCAGCCGCAGACTACGTGCAGATTCTCACAACCAGCCACATCAAGAGGAGCAGCCACCTGCCGATCCTGTGCCTGGAGCCGCTGGTGGAGAAGCGGGTGGTCACCTTGCCGGACGGTGTCCAGAGTGAAGGACTGTCGGACCTGGAACGGATCAGGCTGGGGCTGGGGCCCGAGTACGAAGCTTCGAGTGCACCTCTGGACTGCCTTCGCAGCCTCCCGGAAGCGCTGCGGGCCACCGGGTCTAACGGCGCTGCGGTGCTGCACGGGGACTGCTTGATGTGCTGGCAGAACCCGGATCAGGTCAATCGCCAGTATGGTCTGGTCTTCGACCTGGGCACCAGCACGCTGGTAGGCAAGATCATCCACCTGGTGGACGGAAGTGAGGTTGCCGTCGCTTCACGTCTGAACAGCCAGATCAGGCATGGCACCAATGTGATCAGCCGTCTCCAGTATGCCAAAGAGCAGCCGAAGGGCGTTGAGAACCTGAATCGGCTCATGGTCGAAGACCTGAACCACATTGCGACACGCCTTCTGGAAACAGCCGGCCTGGATGCAGGGGACGTATTTGTTGCCGTAGCAGCAGGCAATACTACCATGCAGCATCTCTGCCTGAAGCTGGACCCATCATGTATTGCCGAGGCGCCGTTCTCACCTGTGGTGACCGATGGGCTGGTGGTGAGAGCATCGGACGTTGGCCTCAAACTTCATCCCAATGCTGTGTTCTACATGATGCCTGCCAAGTCTGGGTACGTCGGGGGAGACCTCATCGGCGTCATCCTGGCCAGTGGTGCCGCGGAGCAGGAGGATGAGATCGTGCTGGGACTCGACCTGGGCACCAACGGAGAGATCTTCCTGGGCAATGGCAGTCGAATGGCGACCTGTTCGGCCGCAGCCGGCCCTGCCCTGGAGGGCGCCAGGATATCGGCGGGGATGATAGCCAGGGCGGGAGCCATCCAGTCCGTCAGCTTCGAAAAGGGGCACCTCCACTATCTGGTGGTGGGCAACATCAAGCCCAAGGGAATCTGTGGCAGCGGCCTGGTGGAGCTGGTCGCTGTGCTCCTGGAGCTCGGCGTGATCGACCATGAGGGACTGATACGCGTCCCCGAGTCCAGCGTGGCACAGGAGTTGCGCTCCAGGGTGGTGGAGCGATCAGGGGTGAATGACTTCATGGTCTGTTCTGCAGAGGAGAGCTACGACGGCAAGCCGATCTATCTCACGCAGAGGGATGTACGCGAGCTTCAACTGGCCAAGGCGGCTGTCGCCGCTGGGGTGAAGACGCTGATGGACGAACTGGACATAACGACTGATGATATCAGCCGCGTCTATCTGGCAGGCGCGCTGGGCAACTATGTGAACCGCTACAGCGCCATGCGCATTGGTCTGATCCCCAGGTTCAGCACGGAGATCGTGACATCGCTGGGCAATGCCGCCAGCACCGGGGCTGCGATGGTCCTTTCCTCCAGAGGTTACTGGCAGACAGCCAGAGGGCTTGCCCGTTCCATCGAGCATGTAGAGCTGTCTTTCCGCGCCGACTTCAATGAGCATTTCCTAGAGCAGATGGACTTCCCCAGGGAGGACATGCTGTTTCTCTTCACCGGAGAGATAAGTGATCACGTCATGGGCGGGGTCAGGGTTGCAGAGGTGATGACTGACGACTATCCTTCGGTGCCGCCGACGGCCACTGTGGGAGAAGTGAGTAACTTGCTGCGTGATACGGGCCACCACGGCTTTCCGGTTGTAGATGAGAACGGGCGCCTGTTCGGGATGGTCACCATAGCAGACCTGTGGAACTCGCTGGAAACGGGTCATCCCGGTCTGACGGCGGCTGACATTGCTACCAGGGAGCTTTTCGTGGCCTTTCCCGACCAGTCGCTGGACGAGATACTGCAAGCCGATGGGGCGGACTACGGCCGCATACCGGTTGTGGACCGGCAGGATAAGGGACGCCTGGTCGGTGTGCTGCTGCGCCGCAACATGATGAACGCCTACCGCAGGAGGCTCGAAGATACCGAAGCGGCAGGCGAAAGGTCTTCTTGAGCAGTCATCCAGTGGCTGGAAGAGCAAGGGCGCACTCCGGAAGTCCGCCGAGTCAGCCCTGGCGGGCCTTGGGAGCACTGCCCCCGACACATACCGCTTGTTCTGCTCGAGGTCGGGGACGACCCCGAGTACAGATTGGGCTGGGCCCAAGATGCACTGATAGAGCCACGGATCGCAAATCTGTGGATACAGCTTTGGAGGAGTCACCCACAGGGTGGGTCCTGGACAGCTTGTGAGGGCAATCCCCGAGAGTACTGTAGCCAGCACGTCCGACAGCTCCACTCTGAGGGGTGGCCTGGAGCATCCGCTTCAGGCCATGTTGGAGCAGATGCTCCGACCTATCCGAGTCGTCGCCATCCAACGGGATGCCCCCGGTACTGATCCTGATTGTGGTACAATCGGATCGTGCCTTATGTGCCGTGACCTAGAGAGAGTCGGGATATGAGCGAGAGTGTCTACGGTGAGCTGAGGGCCATGATCGGGGAGGAGCAGGAGCCTGTTGTGGCTGTTGACGAGGTGTGCGGGCAGATGATCAGGCACTGGTGCGAAGCTATGGAGGATGCCAATCCTATGTACACCGACGAGGAGTACGCGCGGAATGGCAGGTACGGTGGTATCATAGCTCCGCCCCAGATGATATGGGCATGGAGCCTCCCGCCGCTCTGGCCGGCTGAGGCCCAGTCACGGGGCCAGCGAAAGCTGCTCGAAACGTGCGCAAGGGGCGGCTATGACCAGGTGATTGACACGGACGTGGAGCTGGAGTTCCTCGCTCCGCTTCGCCCGGGTGACCGGATGACGGCAACAGCGAAAGTGACTGGCGTCTCGGAGGAGAAACGGACGGGCCTGGGGAAAGGGCATTTCATCGTCGTGGAGATGGCTTACAGGAACCAGAGGGAGGAGTTGGTATGTATCCAGCGTATGACTCTCCTGATCTACAAGGCGAGGGGAGAAGATGACCCACAGTAGTCTGTACTGGGAAGACGTCAGCGAGGGTGAGGCCCTGCCGGTCCTGGTGAAGGAGGTAACCGCAACCACCATCATAGCGGGGGCTATCGCCACCAGGGACTTCTATCCTCTGCACCATGACTTCCGTTTCGCCCAGAAAGCGGGACTGAAGGACATCATCATGAACAACATCACCACCGGCGGCTACCTGGGGCGGTACCTGACGGACTGGTCGGGACCCGAGGGCGACATAAAGCGGATGAAGTTCCACCTCGGGATGCCCTGCCATCCCGGTGATACCTTCACTGTGACCGGCAGAGTGACCAGGAAGTACGAACAGGCCGGGCAGCACCTGGTGGACATCCAGTATGAAGTCGCTGTGAACATGGGCGATCACTGCACGGGCACGGCGACCATGGTCCTGCCTGTCAGGCCTGCTGAGTAGGGCAAGTCCCCCACCACTCCCTATCCACCATTCATCGAGCCCGGACTCCCGATGAATCGGGATTCCAGGCTCGACCAGCCTTCGACTATGACACAGGGCAGCCCGAGGTTGATGCCTCCTTGGGATTCTCGCCCAGCTTTTCGGCTGCACTTTTAGCAAGCTCTTGGAATGCGCATCACCAACTGGGTTTGCAGGTGGTTGGGCAAAGCCTTATCTTAGATGATCAGGCCCTGCCACTGTATCGCGTGCTGCCCTGGTGGGGGGGGGTTGCCTTTCACACAGAGTGCAGACCCGTGCTGGACCGCAGGCAAACAAGTGTTGAACTCCGTGCCAAACCACGCTGGAGGAGGCATTGCCATGCCGGACGTCGAGAACATCATCGAAGTGAGGGACGTTCACAAGACCTACGATACGGGAAAGGTCCAGGTACATGCACTGCGGGGCGTGGACCTGGATATCCGCAACGGGGAGATGGTGGCGGTGATGGGGCCCAGCGGTTGCGGCAAGACCACGCTGCTCAACTGCCTCTCGGGGATCGATAGCATCGACAGGGGCCGGATCATGGTTAAGGGCAACATCATTCCGGAGATGTCCGACCGCGACCGGACGCGTTTCCGCGCCCATGAGATGGGGTTCATATTCCAGGCCTACAACCTGCTGCCCGTGCTCAGCTCCGCCGAGAACGTGGAGCTGCCGCTGCTGGTATCGGGAGTCAGGGTTGCAGAGGCCCGAAAGCGGGCACTTGAAGCCCTGGAGATGGTGGGGCTTACCGATCAGAGGGACCAGAAGCCGGCAGAGCTCTCCGGGGGTCAGCAGCAGCGCGTGGCTATTGCCAGTGCCCTGGTAAACGAGCCAGCCATAGTCTGGGGGGACGAGCCCACCGGCAACCTGGACAGCGAGACGGCGTTGGAGATCATGGAGGTCCTGCGCCGGCTGAACAGGGAGAAGGGCCAGACCTTCGTGCTGGTGACCCACGCCAGCGAAGTGGGAGAAGCAACAGACCGTATTGTCCGCATGCGGGATGGCGTCATAGTAAGCCATCAGGACGCATAGCCTCCGGCCCGCAGTCCGCCGGTGTTATGGCTGCTGGCCGTGACGGGAAGATCAACGGGCACTCTTTTCGGGAGATACATAGATGGAAGGCCTGAGCATGGAGACCCTGAAGAGCATGATGGTCCCGCTGCTGGTGATCGTGGGACTGGTCGGCATAGGGCTGGCCATCGCCATAAGCAGGGAGAAGGTGTTCTTCAGCATGGCGATGCGGAACCTGGGTCGCCGGCGCGCCCAGACAGCCCTCACCTTCCTGGGGCTCATGCTGGCGGCCATGATCTTCTCAGCCTCCTTCGCCACGGGGGATACGCTGACGCACTCCATTCGGAGCATCGGCGTGGATGCCTATGGAGAGACAGATATCCGGGTTGAGAGCAAGTCGACGGAGGCGTACGGGACCCTGGGGTACTTCGATGAAGGCTACTTCGACGAAGTGGCCGGGGCACTTGAGGGCCAGCCCAGAGTAGAGGGCATTGCCCCGATGGTCGGTGAGACTGTGCCTGTCCTGGCTACGGAGAGCAATCTGTACGAGCCCGTGGTCACTCTGATGGGTGCAGACGAACGATACACTACATTCTTCGATCCGCTGACTGACAGCGGCGGGAAGCCGCTCCCCCTGGATGAGCTTGGAGCGAATGAAGTTTACATAAGCCACGCGCTTGCAGACCAGTTGGAGGTATCGCCTGGGAAAGAAGTCCTGGTCTTCTTCGAGGGGCAGCCGCAGTCGCTGGTCGTTGCCGGAGTATACGAGAAAGCCAGGAACCCCGTTTCTACGGGGACTGACGATCTCACCAAGATCGACCTGACGGTGGTCATGCCCCTGATGCGGGCACAGTCATTCCTGCAGCGGGCGGGACAGATCAATGCTGTCGTTATCACTCTGGAGGGGGGGGTAGTAGAGGCGGTGGAACACAGCGATGAGGTGATGGCTGTCCTGGAGAGCGACGCTGCACTGGAAGCCGCCGGACTGAAGGCTGACCCGGTCAAGAAGGACAACCTGGACGCGGCGGACGAGAGCGGCGCCGTCTTCACCGCCATATTCGTGGTGATGGGAAGTTTCTCCATTATCGCCGGCGTCCTGCTGATCTTCCTCATCTTCGTGATGCTGGCTGCCGAGCGGAAGCGGGAGCTGGGCGTGACCCGCGCCGTTGGGGCCCAGAGGGGACACGTAACGCGACTGTTCACCTATGAAAGTATTCCCTACGCACTGGTGTCCTCGGCCATCGGCAGCGGTCTAGGGCTGCTGTTTGCCTGGGGAATGATCCAGATCCTGGCGCCGGCCTTCGACAAGTGGGGTATGCCACTGGCATACAGGTTCACAGCCGAGGGCATGGTGATCTCCTACTGCCTGGGAGTCGTGACAACGCTGCTGGTGGTCTTCATATCCGCCCGCCGTGTCAGTCACTTGAACATCGTGCGGGCTATCCGCGATATTCCCGAGCCTGCGCGACCGCCACGCGCCAGCATTCGCGGCCTTATCGTCTCACTCCTGCTCCCTGTGCTGGGACTGGCCATACTCCTGGCAGGACTTCTGGGAGAGCAGTTTGCCTCATACACGCTGGGAAGTTCGCTCCTCGTTATCGGGCTGCCGCTTCTGGCACGCCGGTTCGGCGTGCCGGACCGCGCTGCCTATACAGCCATCGGCGTCGGGCTTCTGGCCTTCTGGCTCACGCCGGCCAGGTATCACCCCCTGGGTGAGGAATCGAGCACCGGAATGGAGATGTTCATACTCTCCGGGGTGATGCTGGTTGCCGGCGGCGTGTGGCTGGTGATCTATAACGCCGACATCCTCCTGGCGGCCATGCTGGCCGTACTGGGAAGGTTCCGGGCGCTGGCCCCGGTGCTCAAGACGGCGATCTCCTACCCCATGGCCGCCCGGTTTCGCACCGGGATGGCACTGGCCATGTTCTCTTTGATCATCTTCACCCTGGCGCTGATGAGCGCCATGAACGCCTCCTTCGGCAAGCTCCTGGATGACACTGACCGGCTAGGGGGCGGGTTTGACATATTCTCCGGGGTCAGCGTGGTGAACCCGATTCCCGACATCGAGAAGGCGGTCGATGAGCGCGGCGTGGGCATGGACAACTTCGAGACCATCGCCTCCTACAGCATGGTGCCGGTGGAGATGCGCCAGGTCGGCAAAGGACAGGAGTGGGAGGAGGTGCCCGTAGCCGGTCTCGACGCCAACTACCTGGACAACACGACCTTCGGCTTCGAAACGACCACAGAGTTCTACGAGAACAAGGAACCACCGGACGTGTGGAGGGCTCTGGAGCAGAATCCGTCGCTGGCGGTGATCAGTGCAGTGATGACGTCCACTGAGGGGGCGGCCTTCGGGCCGGCACCGGACCTGGTGATTGGCCAGGGCGAGATCAACCTGGAGTCGGAGGTTATGCCCAATGACATATACATCGAGGTCCGCAACCCCACCACCGGTCAGGTCCACCGGCTCCAGGTAATCGCCGTAGTGGACCAGATGGCCTTCTATGCTCCGTTTGTGGCAGTCTCGGGCAAGGCCCTGAATGCCATGGCGGGGGTTACACTGCCGCCGGTGTCATACTGGTTCAAGGTAGCGCCGGAGTTGGCTGGAGAGGTCTCCCAACTGGCCAAGGAGCTGGAGAGCAGTTTCCGGGAGAACGGCATGGACGCCACCGTTATCAAAGAGCAGATTGGGGACATCACCCGGATGCACCAGATGTTCATGGACTTGATGATGGTATTCCTGGGACTGGGACTCATCGTCGGCATTGCAGCACTGGGCGTGATCGCTGCCAGGTCGGTGGTGGAGCGCCGGCAGCAGATCGGCATGCTTCGGGCCATCGGCTTCGAACGGAGGATGATCCTGTTCAGCTTCCTGCTTGAGTCCTCCTTCGTTGCCCTGCTGGGCATTGGCATCGGTATGGTGCTGGGCATTGCTCTCACCTACCAGATTGTGCCCGAAGCAGGGGTCGATGGCCTGAGCACCGTGATCCCCTGGGCGAGGATAGCCCTGATAGTAGGTGTCGCCTATCTGGCCTCTCTCACCACGACCTTCCTGCCGGCATACCAGGCGGCCAGGCTCTACCCCGCAGAGGCACTCAGATACAGTGAGTAGAGATGTGGTGTTCCCGCACTGTGGTACGGGCTACTTTCGCAGGGACGCCGATATCTTCAGTGCATTGAACTGGCATGCCTCAACACATTCTCCGCACCTGATACACTCGGTTGAGCTCTCTATGCTCTCCACGTCCTTGATGCCCACCGGGCAGGAGTCCAGACACTGGTTGCAGCGGGCGCACTTGCTGAAGTCTACCCTCACTTTCAGTATGCCCACCCGGTTGAAAGCACCGAATATCGCCCCCAGAGGACAGAGGTAGCGGCACCAGAACCGTCCCACGAAGAAGAAGACCACCAGCACGAGGGCAAGGGTTGCCAGGTGAATGTAGAAGAAGCGCCCGAAGGACAGGTCGGGCGTGACGAACCGGTGGGGGATGGCGGCGAACAGGCTCCCCGCCGGGCACACTTTGCAGAACAGGGTGTCCGTGGCAATCCACGCCAGAAGCAGTACCAGGGCCAGCACCAGGTACTTGGTCCAGGGGATGGGGGGAAGCCTGTCAGGGTGACGGCGGCCTCTGATACGAAGGACCAGGTCCTGGACAGTGCCGAAGGGGCAGACCCAGCCACACCAGAACCGTCCCAGGGCCAGGCCGAACAGGCCCAACGTACCCAGTGCATAGAAGGGGAAAGGCCCCAAAGCGGCGTTGGTCTGGAGCAGGCCTATGGGGCAGGCAAATCCTGCTGCAGGGCAACCGTGGCAGTAGAAGAAGGGCCCTGCGACACCCAGCTCCAGGACCCTGAACAGACCGATGTTAACCAGGGCCAGAGCAGCGATCTGCACGGCCCACCTGAGCTTTCTCATGGGACACTAGCCGCTCAGCCCCAGGCAGGAAGTGCATATGAACTTGACCAGGCTCTGCACACTGCTGTATTGAGTGGCAGCGTATGCGGCCACGAAGGCCACCGATATCGCCAGCAGCACCAGGCGAAGGATGAGCGTTCTGTTCTCGGTCATGTTTCCAGGGCTACCACCGTTTCAGGATGGCCTGCACTTCCTGATAGAACCGGCCGGCATCCACGTAGCCGACTATTCTACCCATTTCTGTCCCGCTCGGGTCGGCAAGAAGCGTTGTTGGGAGGGCCGGCACGCCGTAGTTGTTGTGAAGGCTGCTCTCCGACACGTTGCTTTTCAGAGGCACGAAATTGGAATTGACGAAAGCGCCCAGTTCCTGGTCGGAGAAGGTCCTGGAGTCCAGGTAATCGCACGCCGGGCAGGTATTTGAGAAGAAGTTGATCATAAGGGGTTTGTTCTCGGTTTCGGCCTTGAGGAATGCCTCCTCGACGTCTTGCAGCCACGCCACCGCTGCACCGCCGGCGTTGCCATTGCTGCCACAGGCCGCTGCGCCGGCGATAAGCAGCACCAGCAAGGCAGCAATGCCAAGCGCTGCAAGCCTGTACGCTCCGGCAATTCTTGAGGACATGTTACCCCCTGATTGGCAGAACCGGGTCTGGAGCGGGTCCAGGTACTGAATCTGAAGATGCGTGAGGAACACCTCAGCCTCTTGTCACCGTGAATATCCGGTACGTTGAACTCCTCTTACCAGTGTAGTAGACCGTACAGTATAGAAGCAAGACCCCTATGGGGCAATCTCCAGTGGCCGTTGTCTTGTTGTCGGCCCCGTGCTACCATTAGCCTTGGGGTACGCGCAGGCCACAACCCTGGTCCCTTGCAGGTTAGGTCCCACGCCAGAGGGTGTGGACCAGGGACCAAGTTTCAAGCAGTAGTGTAGTGTCCCTGAAATGGCCTCACAATGGGGCCCCGCGCATTACCTAGAGAATGACCTCGTCGGGGCAGGTGTCGCAACGCGTCATCTTGTCCCGATTCATCGGAAGAAGAATTTCCTGGGATTTGGAAACTCTGTGCTGTACTCCCTCCCCTGGCGGGAGGGAGTTAGAGGGAGGGGGACTGGCCCACCCCTACCGGCGCTCCGATGTTTGAGAAGAGATTGGTCGTGGAAGTGGACAGCATGGCGAGGAGGCGATTGCCAGGAGGGACGAAGGCGGCATGGGGAATTGCTGGGAGAGTAGATGTCCAGACGTGATAGGGCGGGGCACCAGCCTTGCAGCCCCTGAAACGGATTAAGGAGGTAGACAGATGCTCAAGGGAAAGACCATTGTCGTTACCGGTGTGGGACCGGGACTGGGCGGCGAGGTGGCGCGATGTGCTTTTCGTGACGGCGCCAATGTCGTCATAGCGGCGCGCACGAAAGAACGGCTTGTTGAGTTCGCCAAAGAGCTTGATTCTTCGGGAAAACGCGTGGCGTACAAAGAGACGGACATCACTCAAAGAGACCAGGTGAAGCAACTGGCTGACGTCGCAGTCGATCGATTCGGTGGGATCGATGGCCTGGTCCATGTGGCGGCCTTCCTGGGGACCATAAACAAGTTCCTCGATATCCCTGTCGAGGAGTTCCGCAACGCATGCGAGATGAACATCGTCGGTACAGCAGGCATGCTGCAGGTCATCGTGCCATATATGCAGGATAAAGGCGGGTCGATCGTGCTTATCGGATCGCAGTCCAGCTTCGCGCCTACGGTGGAGCAGTCTGCGTATGGGGTCTCAAAGGGCGGTGCCGTCACGCTAACGTACTACCTGGCAAAGGAGCTGGGGACGTATGGTATTCGCGTCAATGCGGTTGTCCCTTCGTGGATGTGGGGACCGGCTGTAGAAGGGTACGTACAGATAGCAGCGGCTGAACAGAGAGTGAGTGAGGCGGACGTCAAGTCCTTCCTTGCGGCGAGATTTCCTGTGAACCGGATTCCCACGGACGACGATGTAGCGGAAGTTGCTGTGTTTCTATGCTCGGACAGGGCCCGATCGGTTGACGGCCAGTCTATCCTGGTGAACGGCGGGGAGTTCATGCGGTAGTGCTTGGGGCGTCCCGTGCTGCCACACCGCTTCGCCCCGTAGGGGTGGCCTGGTACGTGCTGGGGTACGGCACGGCCCCTGCCTTGGGGTCGGGGCTGGGGCTCCGACCTACGGAAACTGTGTTGATACCGGGCAGACTTGCTCGGTGACGGCCATCAGGCCGGAGCCGGCCTTTCAGACCGCTCCTCGACGTGTCAGCCGGCAAACAGGTATCAAAGGTTCTTATGGCAACCGAGCCTCCGGAGATGTGAGCCGGAGGCTCGGTTGTGTTTGTGCCGGTGATGGCGGAGAGTCGAACTCCCCCTGAAACAACACTTGAGTGTCTGCGTAGTCTCCATCTGGAGTAGGGTGGTTCTTGGTCTGGCTTCATCCGCAGTCAAGTGACGTTGTGGAGATTCTTCAATGCCTCTGGGATGTTTTGACACTCCAAGCCCACTTTGAATCAGTGAGACTACAACTGTAATCACTGTTCCAGAAAGGGAATGGTACGTGGTGCAGCCACGAAGATTACAGCCCCATAAAAAAGGTGATTCGGAAGCGCCTATCCAGCCCTTCAGGCGTCGATATCATCGAAAATGCTCCGAGTGCTTGGGAGCTTGTCAGGTATCCCGACTCTTCCCAGACTTCGTGGTTCTCTATCCGGCTCCTCGGCCATATGACTGGCGATCCAGTCGTTCGTGATCTGGGTTTCTCGTTCAATAATTGCCGCGGCCTCCTCGTCGTCGCCGAAATGCTTTTCCAGCGTTTCAAACGATTCAAGGAGTCTCTGCATGTATTCATCCGGTGGTTCACTTGGATCGTGTGTTAGCTCCCAATCTAGCCTTACATTAGAGAGCCTTGGTATAAGCTGTGTGCGGACTTTCTGCAGCAGTTCCTCGAATTCGTGATCCGCGAACAGACTCTGGATCTTGGCGTCATCCAATCCATCCAGGTCCTCACCTTCAATCGCGTATGCACTTGGGGTAGGATGGATAAAACGGACACCGAAGTCAGGTAGAATAGAGAGACGGAGGTGTCAAGTTGAAAGGGATTCCGCAAGGAAGGTACACGAGGGAGTTTCGGCAGGAAGCGGTGAAGCTGGTAA
>Ga0180432_10000414_pt1 | contig 69226 bp, 58 predicted proteins | sample SS_ome_10_FD_132414 | JGI IMG/M metagenome (GOLD analysis project Ga0180432, IMG submission 132414) | Hypersaline lake sediment archaeal communities from the Salton Sea, California, USA - SS_1_MS_2 metaG | ecosystem: Environmental > Aquatic > Non-marine Saline and Alkaline > Hypersaline >...
AATACGGTGATATACGCGCCGGAACGCACCCATATGATAAAACAGTAAGGCCTCAGTTCGTAACAAGGAAAAACTCCCCGTATTTTTACGGCCTGATTAACGAATTTTATAAAATCAAAGGCATACCGGCTATTTTAAACACAAGCCTTAATTTACACGGAGAGCCGATCGTCAATTGCGTGGATGATGCGTTAAGGACTTTTGAGCTATCGGGGCTCGATCACCTTCTTGTCAATAATGTTCTGGTATCAAAAAAACGTATAGATAGGGGTTCGTGTAATGCTTAAATATGATTTTGGCGAAATGCGTACGGAAGAGGGCACTAACCTATTACTCCGGATAAACGAAATAAGTACGAATTACACGTTTTGCATCTTTAAGAATCTGAAAAATTCCCTGCCCTATAAAATACTTGCGGAAAAAATTCCCAGCAATAGGGTGGATCTGTATTTTACCTATACCGTGAGAAAAGTTATCTACCCGTTTATACGAAAGGCGGCTGTAATCCAATGGTACAAACGTAATGGCAGGCCGATAGCGGACAGGGATAACGTTGTTATTCTGCCCAAATACGGTATTTTCCGGGAATTAGAGAAATGTTGGGATTTAAGGGATGTTCCGTTAGTATCGGTTAATACGGTTTCCCTTAAGGCGATACGCGATGCGGAATGCCGGATGATACTAAGAAGGGCGTTGCTTGGCAACCTTAAAAGATGTATCGGCGGGGTAATTAAAAAAATCGATAAAATTAAAAAATCCGGCATCACCCCGCAAAATACAAAAACACAGACGGTTGCCTGCAATTATTCGGAAGGAGTGGAATTTTTAAAGCGTAATGATTTGCACTGGTTTGCCGAAAGCGGTATCGAGCCGGAGAAAGTTTTAATCTATATTGATGAGCCCTCGCCTAAAACGCGGCGCCCTATCGAAAGAGAAATTATCCGGAAAATCGAAAAACTAAACTTTAGGTGGGTCGCTTTAAAAAGGGGAGTTGTTGAAAATCAGGGTTCAAATTATTGGCAGGCGCCTGATTTACCGGGATCCGGCCTGCTAAAAAAAAGTACTGCACGAACATTGAGCGAAAAGTGGATTGTTAAGACCGGAAACGATTTACTAAGGGAAATACATTTTTGGCGTTCTTTCTACAATGAGTTCAATATAAAGGTTAATTATATTCCGGGTGAAGGGTTCGCGAGGTTCATTGTTCAGGCAATAGCTTTCGATCTGGATAGAGAAAACGGAGGTTTTCTTGTGGGAAAACAGAGGTCCGATTTTTTAGTACCAAATAGATACAGTATTGGCCGTCACCCCAAGCACCCCAAGCACATATTTTTTACGTGGAGTAAAAGATCGGAAAGGTACATGAAACCGAACAATAACCTTCTGGAACATCTGGTTGTGGTCGGTTATCAAAAATGCGTTTTTCAAAAAAACAACGAACTTAATGATAACGTAAGGCGTAACGGAGCGAAATTCGTAATAACATTATTTGATAGCGGCCATGGAAAAAATACCGAATATCCGACTAAAAAAATGGCGGATTATTATAAAGCATTTTTAAGTTGGGCTATCAATGACGAAACGATAGGCCTGGTTGTTAAGCCGAAAAAGCCAAGATCTTTTAATTCGTTGCCCGGCGAGATACTTAAACTGTTTGATAGGGCGGAAAGAACCGGAAGGTGCGCTAAAATGAAACACTCATGGGGAAGGTTTCCCGCGCAGGCATCTTACGGCACGGATATGGCGGTAGGCATCGGCAGTTCCTCCGCTCTCATAGAAGCGTTATCGAACGGCTGCAAGGGTGTTTTTTACGACATAACAAATTTAAAAAATCACGAGTTTTATAAATGGGGATATGGCAGTCTGGTATTTGACGACCTGAATAAAATGGTAACGGCGATAAAAAACTATAAAGATAATCCTAAAGATGATTTATCGCTGGGGGACTGGTCGCCGTATATCGGGGAGCTGGATCCATTTCGCGATGGCAGGGGCGGGGAAAGAATGGGCGTATACATACGGTGGCTGCTTGAGTCTTTTTGTGGAGGGAAAACCCGCGGCGGGGCAGTGCGCCATGCGAACAGGCTTTATAAGGAAAAGTGGGGAAAAGACAAGGTAATAAAGATGAGAGCGGAAAATGAGTTTTGCGAAAATTTTTAAAGCACTTACTGACCGTAGAAATTACTTCTGCTGTCAACGCGAGTATATGTTCAGGCAGAGATTGAGTAAAAACAGCGAATCGCCCGTATTGCCTGAAACGCGTGAAACCAGCCTTACTGTCATAAAAACACCGGAAGAGGCCAATGCTTTGATTTCCGCGGGTTTTGATCTCGGAAATTGCCCTTTTCTCGATAATGCGAAGAAGTGGCTGGGCAAAGGGGTGATTCTTTTTCTCATTTTTTTCGGTAAAACACTCGCGCATTCAAGCCAGGTTTCGACAGGTAATTATGACGCGCTTTCAGAAACCATTTTCAGGAACATAAGATACGAGAACACGGGATATATCGGGCCGTGCTACACAAGCCCGCCCTACAGGGGCAGGGGCCTGTATCCTTTTGCCCTTCTTAAGATTTGCGAATTTTTGAGAGAAAACGGAAAAGAGCAGGCTGTTATCAGCACTAAAAAGAATAATGATTCTTCCGTAAAAGGTATTCAAAAAGCGAGTTTTGAGTTTACGGCGGAAGTATTAAACATAAAATTATTATTATGGAGATTCTGTAAAATTTATGAAAAATAGATTTAAAAAGCATCTTAAGGCGCTAAAACGGTCAAGGCCGGAAACACATCCGGACCCCCGCCGGAATCTTCTTCTTAACAGAAATGAGCGCGTTACCGCGCATGACGAAAATACATTGCGCCTTTTAGGCGAAAAAATATCGAAATTAAACCTGAATCTTTATCCTGACCTAGAGATATTTTATCGTAAACTCGCGGATTGGCTTTCGCTTGATGAAGAACAGCTTTATCTGACCGAAGGTGTTTCAGGCGCCATTAAGGCGCTGCTGGAGACTATTTCCGGGCCACGCGACAATATTGTATTTCCCGTTCCGACATTCGCCTTATATCCGGTTTATTGCAGAATGTTTAACCTCGAGCTTAGGACGGCGGGTTATACCAGAGACTATATGCTGGATATACGCGCCTTGAAAAAAGCGATTGATAATAAAACAGCCATCGTTTTTCTTCCCAACCCTAATGTTCCGATCGAAGGTACCCTTGATCCGGAGGAAATCGCCTCTCTTGCCGGATATTGCGCGGAAAAAGGCGCTTTTCTCGCCGTAGATGAAGTCTACTTTTCTTTCGGCGGGCCCACGGCCGCGGGGCTGATAAAGAAGTTTGATAATATTTTTGTGATACGCTCATTTTCCAAGGCATTCGGCCTGGCCGGGATACGGCTGGGGTACTTAATAGGTTCCGGGGAAAACATCGAATATGTTTCAAAGATGCGCACCGGTTACGAAACCAATACCGTATCGGCCCAGATAGCGTCGTTCTTTATGGATAATCACAGTATTGTGGAATCTTATATCAGGGAAGTAAAAGAAGGATTGAAATATCTCAAGAAAGAGCTTGACGCGCTTGGTTTAGAGCACAACGGCGGAAACAGCTCAAATTTCTTATACGTTAAAACGAAAAACGAGAGCCAGGCCCTTAAAATAAAACGCGGACTGGAAAATAAAAATATACGCGTAAGGGCTGGCTGGCCGGAGCCGTATTCAGCCGGGCTTTGTGTCACCGCCGGGCCAAAAGGGGCTATGAGGAAATTTATTACGGAATTAACAGGAATCCTGAAAAAATGAACGAAAGCGGATATGGATACTGACGCGGTGGTTATAGGCGCGGGGGTGATAGGCCTTTCCGTGGCGTGGAAAATTGCCGATTCCGGCTATTCGGTTGTGTTGCTGGAAAAAGAAGCGCGGTTCGGCCGCGGTATATCGTCAAGAAATACCGAGGTGATCCACGCCGGCATTTATTACCGGACTCCCTTAAAAGCCGGATTATGCGTAAGGGGCAAGAATTTGTTGTATGAGCATTGCGTAAAATACGGGGTAAAACACAGGCGGGCGGGGAAGATTATCCTTGCCGTAACCGAAGAGGAATTCTCGAAACTCGAATCCACAAAAACCCAGGCGGTTTTTAACGGAGTCACGGATCTGGTTGAACTGGATGAGGCCGGCATAAAAAAACTGGAACCCGGGATATCCGGCAAGGCCGCGTTATTTTCGCCCTCAAGCGGTATCGTTGATACACATGGTTTCATGGATAGCCTTTTGAAATTGGGGGAAAAAAGGGGCGTACTCTTCTCGGCGCTTTCCCCGGCCCTGGGCGCCGAGTATTCGGATAATCATTGGAAAATAGAAGTGGGCGGCAGGGAACCGGCCCGCATTTCGTGCCGCCTTGTGATAAACGCCGCCGGGCTTTATACCGTTGATTTGTGTAAAAAAGTTTTTCCGGAAAGAAATATACCGGGTTTTTTCCCGAGAAAGGGCAGTTACGCGCGTTATTCCGGACGGTCTCCGGTCAGCCATATTATTTATCCGGCTTTAATTCCGGGCGTTATCAGGCCCAGGATCGACGCGACACCGGATTTGGGGGGCAGTTTAAGATTCGGGCCGACAAACGAAGAGCCTGAAAGCCTGGAGGATTTCAGTATCATCGGGGAACTTGCCGAAAAAGTCGTTCCGTCGGTAAAAAGCTATTTTCCGGATTTGGACGCCTCGCGCGTTTATCCGGATACGGCCGGTATTCGCCCCAGAATTTTCGCGCCCGGGGATCCGCCCCTGGATTTTTGTTTCGAATGGGCCCCGATAGCGGGATGGCTTGATCTGTTCGGGATTGAATCTCCGGGCCTGACAGCGTCTCTGGCGATCGGGGAACATGTTCTCAAGATGGTTGACGAAAGAGGCGCCCTGTAATTTTTATTTTATGGAGAATGTAATATGAACAAACTTAACATAATCGTTGTGGGGACGGGAATGTATGCGTGCGGCAGGGGTACCGATGGTTACGGCACTGTATTACCGGCCGTGCTGCAATGGGGAAAAACTAACGATATTAATAGTATTTACCTGGTCGGGACGGATCCGTCAGGGGCCGGAAAAACAAAATCTAAAATTAATCAACTATCACGCGGCTTAAAATGTGATTTCCGGATTTGTTATTTGCCCGGTGGAAAAAAGAAAGACAACAGGGCCTATTTGAAGGCCATAAGGAATATCCCGAAACCGGCGTGCGCGATTGTCGCTGTCCCGGATAACCTGCACGTGGAGATCGCCTCCGCGACAATCAGGGCCGGGATACATACCCTTGTCGTAAAACCGCTTGCGCCAACATTGAAGGAAGTAAACGAATTGATATCTTTACAGGCCAGGCGGGGCGTGTACTGCGCCGTTGAGTTTCATAAAAGATTCGATCTCGCGAACCTTAAGTTGAAAGATGTGATCGCCAAAAAGATCATAGGGGACCCTCTCTATTTCCTTGTTGAATACAGCCAGCGCAAAAGTATCCCGTACAAGCGGTTTAAAAAATGGGTCACAAAAACAAACATTTTCCAATATCTGGGTATTCATTATGTCGATATCATATATTTCGTCACGGGCGCGAAACCGGTACGAGCTATGGCTATAGGGCAGAAGGGCTGGCTTTTGTCCAGGGGCATAAATGCGTATGATTCCGTTGAGGGCATAATCGAGTGGAAGATGCCTTCGGGCAATAAATTCAGTTCGCACATTTTGACAAATTGGGTTGACCCGGAAACAACCTCGGCCATGTCAGACCAGAAAATAAAAGTAATCGGAACAAAAGGCAGATTTGAGTCGAATCAAAAAAACCGCGGAATCAAAATTGTCACGGATGAAAAAAGCATAGAGGAACCGAATCCGTATTTTTGCCAACCCTATGGGACCGATAATATACATTATCAAGGGTACGGTGTGGAAAGCATAAACCGGTTTCTTAACGATACGGTACGGGTCGAACAAAAAATAGTAAGCGTGAAAAGCCTTGAAGAAAACAGGCCGACATTTAAACAGTCACTTGCGCCAACCGCGGCCCTTGAGGCGATAAACAAAAGCCTTCATGCCGGCGGGAAATGGGTTCTTGTTAAAGGGGTATAGGAGATGATGGATATTATTACCGTTTCAGCCGTTAACTTGAGGAATTTTGCCGGGGAAGTTTTACGAAAAGCCGGAGTCCGCGGCGATGTCGCCGGGCATGTTGCCGAGGGGCTTATTCAAACCTCTCTCAGAGGGGTTGATTCACACGGCGTAAGGCTTTTACCCCATTATCTCGAAGGCGTCAAAAAGGGGCGTATTAATCCCGCCCCGAATTATAAGTTTAAAAAGACGGGTTTATCTACAGGGCTGCTGGACGCGGACCATACCTTCGGGCACGCTGCCGGTATCGAAGCGGCTAAAAAAGCGGTTCGACTGGCGGATGAAGCGGGCACGGGATATGTCGCGGTTTACAATTCAAGCCATTTTGGCGCGGCGGCGAACTACGCCCTGGAAATAGCCAGGCACGACATGATCGGCATGAGTTTCACAAACACCGACGCGCTTATTAAAACATACGCCGGTAAAAAACCTTTTTTAGGCAATAATCCGATATGTTTCGCGGCGCCATGCAAAGATGAGGAGCCGTTTTGCCTTGACATGGCTACAAGTATCGTGACCTTTAATAAGGTAAAACAGTTGAGAGAGGGGAACTTACCCGCGCCTTCCGGCATAGGGGCGGATAAATATGGCGCGGATACCTCCGATCCGAACAAAATTACCGCCCTTTTGCCTATAGGCGGCTATAAGGGATACGGGTTAAGCATGATGGTCGAGATATTGTGCAGTTTACTTACGGGGATGCCCTACGGCCCGCACATTCCCAAGATGTTCGAGGCGCCGATGAGCGAAAAACGGTATCTGGGGCATTTTGTATCGGCGATCAGGATTGATTGTTTTCAGGATAAAGAATTTTTTAAAAAGCGCCTTTCTGAAATGATAGCCGATCTGCGGAAGGCGCCTCGTTCGGATAATAATATTCCTGTTCAGGTAGCCGGCGACCCCGAGAAAAGATGCGCGGAAAAAAGAAAAAAAACAGGGATCCCCCTGAGCCTGAAAGAATACAAGGCGTTCGGGGATATCAGCTCCGAATACGGGATTAAATTATTCGATAAAAAAAGCGCCGGCGGAATTCATAAAAAGAATACGAAAAAAACTGTTTAAAAAGGGTACATATAATGTCAAAAGAAAAACAGGCGGATATACTTATAATCGCGCCTCCCGCGCGCGCTAAAAGAACACAATTTCCGCCGTATGGCGCCATGTATGTCGCGGGCTTTTTAAGGCATAGAGGTTACCGGCCGCAAATCCTGAATATTCAAACCACGCGTATCACAAACAGCGAGGTTGTGGAAAGAATCAAAAAGATCAACCCGGATTATATCGGGTTCAGCGGGATCGTGTCAACTTCATATAAGTACATAAAAGCGTTAAGCTTTGAATTAAAACAAAATTTTCCGGATAAACCGCAGATATTAGGGGGGAGCCTGTCAAACGCGGCGGTGCCTGTTCTGGAAAATACGGCAATTGACATCGTTGTTCACGGAGAGGGGGAGGAAACCGCCTGTGAACTCATAAAGTGCCTGGATGAAAAAAAAGACCTTGCTTGCGTCAGGGGGATATATTACAAAAAGGGTTCTTCCTGCGTATATACCGGGGACAGGGCCTTGATAAGGGACCTGGATACGGTTCCTTATCCGGCTTTTGATCTGGTTGATATGGACCATTATTTCGGAGACGGGCCCGCGAACGTCGCGATATTCACCAGAGAAATAAAAGACAAAAGAATATACGACAGGAAAAGAAAAAGGAAGCAGATAACGATTGTGGCGAACAGGGGATGTATTGGTACCTGTGCTTTTTGCGTAAGGACCGACCGGGGCCTGAGGATGCCCTCGCTGAAGTATTTATTTGATTTTATTGAATACTGCGTAAAGGAATTCAACGTGGGTTTTTTCACTTTCGGGGACGAGTGTTTCGCGCCCAGCAAGGAAAAGAATTGGCAATTTATCGAGGAATACAAAAAACGGAAACTGGACATAATGTTCAGAATAATGGGTTTGAGGGTGCATACGGTAGACAGGGATATTTTAAGGGCATATAAGGAAATCGGCTGCTGGATGATAAATTACGGTTTTGAATCAGGCAGCCAGAAGATGCTTAATATAATCGATAAAAGGGTAACAGTTGAACAGAACAGGAACGCGGCCTTATGGACCAGGGAAGCGGGGATCTATACGCCGCCTCAATTAATTCTCGGCATGCCGGGCGAGACGGACCTGACTATTCAGAAAACGATCGATTTTCTAAAGTCGCTCAACTTTGGATTCAAGCAGTACAAATGGACGCATGCCCTTCCATTTCCGGGGTCGCCTTTGTATGATTATGCGCGTTTAACGGGGGCGATAGAAAACGAGGATAAATACCTGACCTCGCTCGGGGATATTGAAGGCACGCCTATTTTTCACATAAACGTAACGGATGAGGAAGACAGCGCCGTCGCCTCATGGCCGGAAAAAATAAAGCGGGAAATAGACCGCCATTATTTCTACAGAAAATACGGCATCCGTAACCGTATAGCGCGAAAAGCCATGCATTTTTTGGAAACTATGGAATTGCACATTAGAAGGGGGGACCTGTTAACCGTCGCCAGGGTCAAGATCAGGCTGTTTCTGTATACTGTTTTCAATATGAGGCAGAAAAAGAAAGTTATTCAAAAAAAGCATGTCCGGTTCAAAAAAAGAAAAGATATAAATATCGAAAAATTTCTGCGTGAAGCCGATTATTCCGCGATAAACAGAAAAATAGCGCTGAAAAAAATAAATCAAAAATTAATTGAGAAAAATGAAAATTAACACTGCCGGCAGAGTCGCGAAAAGGTTTAAGAATGAGGAGTTGGGTATTCACTGGCGGGTCGATGATACCCGGGAAAGCTTTGACAGGCTGCTTTATCATCTTGATGTCAAGACAAACACGAAACCATATTTCGAAGAAGCCCTGGCCCATTTAAATTTAAACGATGATAGATTCGGGGAAGGTCTGGTTGTGGCCGATATCGGCGCGGGCGTCTGTTGGACAAGCGCGATATTGGCAAAGCATCCAAAAGTGAAGCTGGTTTACGCCGTGGATCCAAGCGATACCCGGTTAAAACACGGAAGGTCTGTCGTCAGGCATTTCGGGGCCGAAAATAAAGTGCGGATAATACACGGGACGTTTCTGGAACCGAATATTCCTCAAAAACCGGATTTGATAGTTCTTTGCGGAAGCTTCCATCACTGTTACGACAACGAGGTAGACGGATTGTTTTCAAATATGAGGCGGCTGCTTAAACCCGGCGGAGAGATTCTGATTACGGGCGAACACTATATTGACCGGATATGGATCCTGAAACGGTTCCTGGGTTACCTGTACCATTTTCGTGACAGGTCAAAACTCAATTATGGCCTGAAAAATTTACGCGCCCCTCATCCTTTCGGCGGGGACCACTGGAGGGTTAGAAAAGAAATTGACAGGATATTCAGAAACAACGGTTTTATCCCGCGAATTTTCATTCATAAGGGGCTTCTTTCTAAAGATGCATTTCCTTTTTACCGCAGGCTCGGATGGCATTATTATTATGCGATGTTAAAGAAGGATAAAAATGGCGGCATTGAAACATAGAAACCTGAAAATAATAGGCATGGTCCCCGCGCGGATCGGAAGCACGAGGCTGCCGATGAAAAACCTGGCCACGATCAAGGGCAAGCCCCTGTTGTATTACGCGATCCGCGCGGCGCGGGAATCAGGCGTTTTCAGCCGGATAACGTTGAACGCGGAAGATAGAATTTTCTCAAAGATCGCGAAACGTTACGGAGTAGATTTTTATAAAAGGCCGGACAACCTTGTGAAAAACTCCACGAAAACAGACGAGGTTGTATACGATTTCCTTTTGAATAACGATTGCGACATCGTCGCCTGGATAAGCCCCATAGCGCCTCTGCAGACAGGAGAGGAAGTAAGGAATATCGTGAATTATTTTATTAGAAAAAAGCTGGACTCCCTTATGACGGTTAAAACCGAACAGGTCCACTGTATTTATAAAAGAAAGCCGGTGAATTTCAGGGCGAATGAGATATTCGCGCAAACACAGGACATTACTCCCGTTCAGTCGTTTGTGTATTCCGTTATGATCTGGAGGGCGGAAACGTTCGTAAAAAATTTTAAACAAAAAGGGCACGCGCTTTTGTGCGGTAAAATCGATTTTTACCCGGTTGACAGGCTTTCGGCCATAATTATCAAGAGAAAGCGCGACTTAATGCTTGCGGATTACATCATGCGGGCCGTTTCCCGCAATCGCCGCTATAAGACGCGTTATGACAGGATTGCGCGGAAAACAAGGGGAAAACTGAAAAATGGGTAGCAAGGTTTCGATTATTATCAGGACAAAAAACGAGGAACGCCGGATAGCGCAGTGCCTGAACGCTGTTTTTGAGCAAACACACAGAGATTTTGAAGTTATCATTGTGGATAACAAGAGTACCGATAAGACTGTAGAAAAGGCGAGGCAGTTTCCCGTAAAAGAAATTGTAAGCTACAAAGACAGCCGATATTTTCCGGGAAAAGCGCTTAATATGGGCATAGGCCGCGCCGAAGGCGATTTTATCGCGTGCCTTTCCGGGCATTGCGTTCCAAACGGATCCGGATGGCTGGAAAAACTGGCGGAAAACTTTTTTGCGGACCCGCGCGTAATGGGGGTATACGGGCGGCAGGAACCAAGGCCTTTTACGCCTGACGCTGACAAGCGAGACCTTGCCATCGCGTTTGGCCTGGACCGCAAAATACAGAAAAAAGACCCGTTTTTTCATAACGCGAATAGCATGATCCGCAGGGATATCTGGAAAGATATACCTTTTGACGAAAAGGTCACAAATATCGAGGACAGGGTGTGGGCGAAAGAAGTTTTGCGGAAAGGTTACACGATTGTCTACGAACCTGACGCGAGCGTTTATCATTATCACGGAATTCACCAGAATGGCGACAGGGAGAGATGCAGAAATGTGGTAAGAATTCTCGAAAACCTGCATGATAAACACAAATCGCGTTCCGTAAATCTTGATAAACTCAATATCATCGCGGTCATACCCATTAAAGGAGAGGCACAGTATCTCGCGGGAAAACCTTTATTGTCTTATACCGCCGAACGGTCGCTCGAATCGAAATATATCAAGAAAACCATAGTTTCCACGGACAACCCCGATATCGTAAAGTTCGCCAAAAAAATCGGCGCGGAAGCGCCTTTTATCAGGGACAAGGCCTTTTCGCGGGCGCATATTGACCTCGATCGGGTTCTGCAGTATTCTTTAAATGAATTAGAGGCGCTTAAGATTTTTCCGGATCTTGTGGTGTCTCTAGAGATAACTTTTCCATTTCGGCCAAAGGGCCTTTTAGACAACATGCTTGAGCAAATCACGCAAAAAGGGCTGGATAGCATAGTGGCGGCAAAAGCGGAAAACAGGGCGGTGTGGAAGGACCGTAAGGGAAACATAGTCCAGCTGGATGAAGGCGTTACGCCGCGACAATTTAAAGACCCGACATTCATCGAGCTTAGGGGCGTGGCCGCCGTGACGCACCCGGAATTTTTGAGAAAGGGATCTTTTTTTGGCGACAAGATAGGCATTTACGAAATCAAGGATCCCTATTCGCATCTCGAGGTGCGAAGCGGTAAGGAATTCCGCATGGCGTCGTTTTTAATCGACAAATGTTTTAAGTAAAATGAAAGCTGAAAATACGCCCAAAAAAATAGTTTTCATATACGGCTTGAAAGAAGCGGATATATACATGGGGAATCGCCGCGTTATTCCCGGCGCCGCTAAAGAACTTTTGATAGCGATGACGCCCCCGGCGTATAACCGTTTAAAACAACACGGCGTGGAAGTCGAGGGCACGATTCGGTATTTTACGAATGAATCACATAAAAGATTATCGGAAAAATCCAAAATTTTAATGGATTGGTTCCGGGAAAATGTTTATTTTGCGGATTTCGGGTTAAATATCAAAAAGGCATACACGGATTTATTTATTCTTCAAACACGATGCGCGGTTAATTTTTGTTTATGGGCGTCGGAAATCATTCAGAATGCCGTAGATACGCATAAACCCGAGGTCATAGCGGCGTTTTATTCGGGAAATAAAAGCGTCTCCAGCATTTTCGTGGAGCCCGGCGAGAAATACCCGGGGTATCTGGCAAAAAAAGCGGCGGAAGAATCAGGCTTAAAATTTGAAAATATTCCAAACGTGAATTCACTTAAGCGAAATACCTACGCGCCGAACCCGGTGGTTCGAGCGGTTTCATTGCTCAAGCCGGCCATTAAATACATGGAGTTCAACGCGTGGAGCGCCATGATATTTTTAAAAAACATGTTTTACGAAAAAAATCCTGTTCTTTTCAGCGCGGGCCGCGGCATGGAAGCGGCGGCCGAGGAGTTGCGCAAAAGCGGTTTGAGCCGGCCGTATCGATTTTTTAGAGGAATAACCGTGCCCTGTCTTGATATACCGCATTTTATCATAAGGTTATTCCGCCGGGCGCATGTGAAAGGCGTGCTGACGGTAAAAAAAATGTTTAAGGATCTAATATGTAAAATGGACAACGAAAAACGTCTCTTTTCCCACAGGGGCATCGTGTTTTCGGATTTAGTCGCCGCCAAAATAAAAAACAACATAAGCGCTTACATGACAGGAATGATTTTGTGGTCTATAAAACTGGACCGATTTATCGCGCGATCCGGCACAGCGATTTTCATTTCAGACGGGCGCCGTATGGATGATTCCATACTGGCCGAGCTTTGCGCGGCAAAACGCATTCCGGCCTTATTGGTCAGCCACGGGTCATTGGTCCGCCCTAAAAATCGATACGAGGAAATTGAGTGGGGTGAACAGGGCAGGGTTCTGCTAAATGCCCCATTCTCGCATCTTGCTTTGCAAACTCCCCTTTCAGAGGGGTATCTTGATATTTTTCCTTCAGACGCCGAAATACTTAAAACAGGCCCGCTAATATGGGGCAGGCCGGTTAACACTGATAAATCAGGTGTGTTGTTCGGTAAAATATTCAGGGGAAAGCGTGAAAGAGAAAGTACGAAAGTAATATTACACGCCGGTACGCCGAAACACGCTAGCGCCTTGCGTTTACATATATATGAAACCCCGGATGAATATATCCGGGCTATCCGGGAACTCGCGAATTGCGTGCAGAAAATACCGGACGCCGTGCTTATCGTAAGGTTCCGTCCGCAATTCGGAATATCCGTTGAAGACCTGAAAAAATTCATACCATTTTCCGACAAAGTGGCGCTTAGCGTTAACGAATCCTTTGAAGAGATATTGGGCATAACGGATCTGCTTGTCAGTTTTTCTTCCACTACAATTGAGGAGGCGCTGCAAAACAGGATCCCCGTTTTACTTTACGGGGGCGGCGGCCGTTATCAGCATGTGCCCGCCTGTGAGATAAAACCGGGTGACCCGGTAAAACCCCGGGCGGTTTACCATGTTAAAAAAGCGGAAGATTTAGAAAAAGCCATGGACGGCATTTTTACTCTGGACATAAAAGGGGATAAAGACAGGCGCCTTTTTGAGCCGTATATCTACTCACGGCACGTGAGAACTTCGATTACGGATCTGTTAAAAACGCGTTCCAAAAACGGGGTATCACTTAAATGAGGCTTATAATCGTTTCCTGGCGGTATATAAAAAAATACCCCGTTCTCGCCGGGGTAACATTGTTTTCGATCGTAATGGCGTCCGCCTTTGAGGGCGCGAGTTTCGGCATGCTTATTCCTCTTATACAGAGCATGACGGCCAAGAGCGCGAGCCTGCTTGAGAAAATACCGTTCTTGGAACACCTGAATTTCTCTTTTTCTTCTATGGACCAGGCGAAACTGATTTCTTTTATTTTCCTATTTTTACTGGCGCTGCTGCTTATAAAAAACATATTCGTTTATCTCTCACAGATACTGATCGCTCAAATGCGATTCACCGCCATCAGGGATCTCAGGGTGAATCTCATGAATAATCTGCTGACCTATGACACAAAATTTTTTGACGGCGTAAAAACAGGGCACATCATAGGTAATATCAGCAACGAGGCCATGCGCATGGGTGATTTTATAATGGCGATACTTGATTTTATCACTCTTGCGGGAAGGGTATTCGCTTATGTGCTGCTTTTATTTTTGATATCCTGGAAATTCAGCGTTGTCATTTTCATTTTAATGATAGGCGTTTTAATACCTATAGAAATATTCATGAAGAGAATAAAGATAACGGGTGAGAGAATATCGCGGGCAATAGCCGGGTACAATCATAAGTTAACTGAGATCCTGAACGGGATGATGCTTATAAAGACATGCGGTACGGAAAAAGAGGAGGGCAGGAGTTTTAAGGCCGCGTGCGACAACGTCCGTGATTTTATGTATAAAAGAAGCAGGTACATGCGTCTTATAATACCAATGTCCGAGGTAAGCATATTTGGCCTTATCGTTTTGTGCTTTCTCATACTCGTAAATATCGCGAAAATCGATGTCGCGGCATCGTTTCCGTATATCGCCACATTTTTGCTTGTTCTGGGAAGGACATTGACACAGCTGAATGCCCTTAACTGCAGCCGCTCCTCGGCAATGGGCAATTTCGCGGCTTTCGCTAATTACGAAAGTATGTGCGACAAAAAGGGCAAAATGACCATCGAGACGGGGGAAAAGAAACTTAAAAAAATATCCGATTCTATAAAATTCAAAAATGTGAATTTTTCTTATACAAAGGGGAAAGAAGTTCTAAAAGGTCTAAACATGCAAATACCGATGGGAAAAATAACGGCCCTTGTAGGTGCATCGGGCGCCGGCAAAAGTACAATCGCCAATTTGATACCGCGGTTTTACGACACCGATTCAGGAGAGATCCGGGTTGACGGCGTGAATTTAAGGGATCTCGCGTTAAAAGAGTGGAGGATGAAAATTGGTTTTGTTTCTCAGGACGTTTTCATTTTTAACGCGAGCGTGAAAGATAACATTTCGTACGGACACGCGAATATACCGGTAGAAAATGTAATTAAAGCCACAAAAGCGGCCAATGCCCATGATTTTATAATGAATATGCCGGCCGGGTACGACACCATTCTTGGGGAAAGAGGGGTTATCCTCTCGGGGGGACAAAAGCAGAGGATTTCCATCGCCAGGGCCATAATACACGATCCCGAGGTTTTGATATTAGACGAAGCGACAAGTTCTCTTGATACGGGAACGGAAAGATTGATAACGGCGGCCATAAATCGGTTGACAAAAAACCGCACGGTAATAGCCATTGCCCATCGCTTCTCAACAATTCTGCATGCCGACAATATTATCGTTTTGGATAAAGGGAGAATTATCGAAGAGGGAAGGCATGCAGATTTAATCGGGAAAAACGGATTATATAAAAAATTATGCGACGTGCAATTTAACATGCATGATCACGTTATGGAGTCCGGCAGATGAAAGTCCTCTTCTTGTATCCCAATAAAGTAATGACAAGCCGTATTCCGCTTGGCATCGGATATCTATCCTCATATCTTGAAAGGGATGGCCACCAGGTTCGGCTTTTTGACACAACATTTATCAAATGCGGTATTATTCAAAATGACGAACAATTGCGCGCTTCGTCTTTGCAGGTGCGAAATCCGGATTTTAAAAAATATGATTTAATAGAAAGAAAAGCGGATTTTGGTTTTGAGTTGGAACATGAAATCGAATCGTTTATGCCCGATATAATTGCTATGAGCGTGGTCGACCCAAATTATAATTTCGGTTTAGAATTATTGAAAAGAATCAGAAAAAAATACAGGAATATAATGACAGTAGTTGGTGGGCCAACCCCTACATTTGCTCCGGAAGAAGTAATTAAAGAGGATTGCGTGGATATTATATGTATCGGCGAAGGCGAAGAGGCGATGGCGGAACTCTGCAATAGTATTCGCCACAAAAAAGATATAAGAAATATAAAAAATTTGTGGGTTAAAGATAACGGAAAGGTTTACAGAAATGATGTCAGAAGGCTTCTTGATATTAAAAACGTTCTACTTCCGAATTGGGATATCTTTGACCGCCGGCACTTTTTAAGGCCACTGGGCGGCAAAATGTACAGGATGGGCATGTTTCATATGACTAGGGGGTGTTTATTCCCCTGTAAATACTGTGCATCTCCATCCCTTTCCCGCATATATAAGGGTAAGGGGGAATATTACAGGATTAAGAAAGTAGACCTCTTAACTCAGGAAATAGCGTCCTATAAAGAAAAATATGATTTAAATTTCATTTTTTTCACGGATGATCTTTTTCCGCTGCACAAGGGGGAAATTGTGGATGATTTCTGCAGGCTTTACAAAGAGCGTGTAGGGCTCCCGTTTTCCATTAACCTGCATCCGGAACTCATAAAAGAAGACGCGTTTGCTAAAATCTGTGAGGCGGGTTGCCGCAATATATGTGTCGGGCTGGAATCGGGAAGCCAGACGATAAGAATGAATGCTTTGGGAAGAACGTATAAAAACGATCGAATAATCGATGTTTTTCGTTTAGCACGAAAGTATAAAATACGTGGTTCGACCTTTAACATGATTGGCATACCGCATGAGAAAAGAAGCAATATATTTGAAACTATAGAGCTTAACAGAAAGGCCAGTCCGACAACAACGACTCTTTCGTTTTTTCATCCCTATCGCGGTACCAAACTACGGGAGATGTGTATCAGGGAGGGATTGTTTGACCCTGGCAAAGAAAAGGAATACGAAAATGTTTACAGAACAGAATCATGCCTTAATCTTCCTCAAATTTCGAACAAGACCCTGCGGGGCCTGTTCAAAACGTTTCAATTATACTTCAAACTTCCGAAAATATTCTACGGATTGATAAGAGTATCGGAAGGGGACTCATTTTTGTCCAAGGCCGTTTTTGGCATATTAAAACAAATATTCTATCGCATCACGGATAAGGAATCCAAATGGGATTTTACAGGAGGTTTAAAATGAATATGAGACCGCAAAAAATATTTTTTAAAAAAAATTTTTCTCTAGGTAGTTGGATTACTTTTACCAATGTCGCTTCGGCAGAGATTATGGCAAAATCGGGATTCGATTGGTTGGCAATAGATATGGAACATAGCGCTATTACCTTGTACCATACTCAGCGGCTTATACAGGTAATAGATTTGGCCGGGTGCGCTTCTTTCGTAAGGGTCGGGGAAAATAATCCAAATTTAATAAAACGGGTAATGGACGCAGGTACATGCGGGGTAATTGTTCCAATGGTAAATTCGAAAGATGATGCCATAAAGGCCGTTAATGCTGTTAAGTACCCTCCCCTGGGAACAAGGGGGGTAGGCCTTGCAAGGGCGCAGGGTTACGGATTGGATTTTGAAAAGTATAAAAAATGGGTGAACAAAAATAGTATCGTAATAGCCCAGATAGAACATATAGAGGCCATAGATGCACTTCCGGAAATATTGACGGTTCGCGGAGTAGACGCGAGTATGATAGGCCCTTATGATTTGTCTGCTTCACTGGGGTATCCGGGGGATTTTAAAAGAAAAGAGTTCAGGTCTGCTTTGCGAAGATACCTGGAGGTATGTAAGGAATTTAATAAACCGGCCGGCATTCATTCCGTAACGCCCGATTGCGCAAGTCTCAAAGGCAGGATAAAAGAGGGGTTTAAGTTCGCGGCATTTAGCTTTGACGCGCTTTTTTTAGGGCAAAAAATTAAAGACGAATTGAAAAAGTTTAGAAAATGAATATTACAGGCATTATTCCCGCCAGAATGGACTCGAGCAGGTTTCCCGGCAAGCCGCTTGCCGTTATATGCGACAGGGCCATGATCTATCACGTATATCATAGAAGTAAAATGGCGCGCGTTCTTGATGAAATTTATATCGCTACCTGCGATAAGAAAATAAAGGATTATTGCGAGAAAAACAATATGAACGTGATAATGACCAAAAATACTCACCAGATGGCGTCGGATAGGGCCTCTGAGGCAATGAAGAAAATAGAAAAGGAAAAAAATAAAAAAATAGATATTGTAGTCATGATCCAGGGCGATGAGCCGATGGTTTTTCCGGAAATGATAGGCTTATCGCTAAAACCAATGCTTGAAGATAGCGCCGTATCAGTCGTTAATCTGGTTTCGCCCGTAAAAAATGAAAAAGAAGCCGAAGACAGTAATGCGGTAAAGGTTGTTTTTGATAAAGGTGGAAATGCCCTCTATTTTTCCAGAGACCCGATTCCTTCCGGAAGGAAAACGAAAAAGACACCCATTCGATACAAGCAGGTTCCGATAATCCCGTTCCGGCGCGATTTTTTGATTAAATTCAATGAACTTTCCAGGACGCCGCTTGAAATCGTTGAATCGGTCGACATGCTGAGGCTTTTGGAACACGGCTATAAGGTTAAAACTGCTGTATCGGAGTTTATCACTTACGGTGTGGATACACCCGGAGATTTAAAGAGGGTTGAGGGATTAATGAAGGATGATCCTTTGATTTCCCGGTACAGGGAGGGTAAGCAATGAAAGATAAAAAGGTATTGAAAGCCGGTATCGCCGGATACGGCATCGTGGGGGAAAGGAGGCGTCAATACATTGATAAGCATCCGCAACTCAAGACAATAGCGGTTTGCGACCGGAAGTTTGTGAAACCAGGTATTTTGGCTGACGGGGTGCGTTGTATGCCGGATTATCCGGACCTCCTGAAGGAGCCATTAGACATATTGTTTGTGTCTCTACCTAATTACATGGCCGCCGAAGTGACAATAGCTGGTTTAAAAAAAGGAATGCATGTGTTCTGCGAAAAGCCGCCCGGAAGGGACGTCGCGGATATCGAGAGGGTTATCGATGCGGAAAAAAAGAATCCGGAATGCGTGCTGAAATACGGTTTTAATCACCGCTATCATGATTCTGTGCGAGAGGCCTTACGGGTGGTGCGTTCCGGGGAACTCGGCCAAATCCTTAACGTACGCGGAATTTACGGAAAAAGTAAGATTATTTCTTTTTCCGGAGGGTGGAGGGCGGAAAGAAGATACGCCGGCGGGGGAATACTTCTTGATCAGGGGATCCATATGGTGGATCTTATGAAACTTTTTTGCGGCAATTTCGCGGAGGTAAAAGGTTTTATTTCTAACGGATACTGGCATCACGATGTTGAGGATAACGCGTTCGCGATTATGCGAAACGCAAACGGCCAAATCGCCATGCTTCATTCAAGCGCCACCCAGTGGGAGCATCATTTCCATATGTATATCGGCCTTACAAAGGGCTACCTGGAGTTACGCGGTATTCTCGCCGGCTCAAAAAGTTATGGTGAGGAGAAACTTATTATCGGGCGACGCAGTGAATCAGGCGAGGGAAATCTGAAAAAGAAAGAAATAACATATTCGGAAGACAATTCCTGGCGTGACGAAATATATGAATTTGCCGAAGCGGTCCTGAATAAAAATAAAATCAAACACGGCGACAGTAATGACGCGCTGGAAACGATGAAACTTGTTTACCAGATTTATTATGCCGATAATGAATGGAAGAAAAATTATGGTATCCCCGCGGCGCATAACACGGAAGCGGAAATCGGAGGTGAAAGAAGTGGATAACATGAAAAATATACTCGAAGGCCCCAGAGATGCCAAAAGCTACGCGGAAAACTATTTAAAATATATTTCGGGGCTTTTAAAGCATATCGATATCCAACAAGTCGTATTGTTTATCGAAGAGCTTGAAAAAGCCCGCGGAAATCAAAACACGGTATTTTTTATAGGAAACGGGGGATCCGCCGCGACTGCGGCGCATATGGTAAATGATTTCGGGATAGGTTTACAAGCGGGGGACAACCGGAAGCCGTACCGCGTTTTAGCTTTAACGGATAATACCGCGAAGATAACCGCGATATCGAATGATTACGGGTATGGGGAAATATTCGTTAGGCAGCTTGAAATTCATTACAGGACGGGGGATAAACTGGTCGCTATTTCCGCAAGCGGAAATTCACCAAATGTTATAGCCGCGGCCGAGTGGGTTAAAAAAAGAAGGGGCGCGGTTATCGGATTTGTGGGCTTTGACGGCGGAAAACTTAAAGACCTTTGCGATATTGTTATCCATATCCGAACACCCAGGGGAGAGTATGGGCCTGTTGAGGATATGCACATGATTTTGAGCCATCTGGTATATACGTGGCTTCGTTATAAAGAAAACAGAAGGGGTAAAAGTTGAGATCGCTATCCGGTAAGAAAATTTTAATCGGTCCTTCGTCTTTCGCCGCTACGGATTCGGCGCCGATGGATCGCCTGCGGGAAAGCGGCTGCGAAATCATGGGCAACCCTTTCAAGCGTAAATTAACCAAGCCGGAATTGATTGATCTGCTTGGGCATGGGGTTTCGGGGTTGATTGCCGGCCTGGAGCCGCTGGATCGCGAAGTGCTGGAGGCCTCCGGCCTGGAGGTAATATCGCGTTGCGGGGCCGGGCTTTCTAACATTGATTTAACCGCGGCCAGGGGCCTGGGTATCGCGGTTTGCTTTACCCCTGACGCGCCCACGAAAGCGGTAGCCGAACTTACCGTGGGCGCTTTACTGGGAATGCTGCGTATGATTCCACAGATGAACAGGGATTTACATGATGGCAGATGGATAAAAAGAATCGGCACGCAGCTTGAGAAAAAAACCGTGGTTATTATCGGCTTCGGGCGAATCGGCAGATATACGGCAAAACTCCTTGCGCCGTTTGGGGTAAAATTACTCATCGTCGATCCGTATTTCGACAAAACGGCCAAAGGGGTGAAGGTAGTGTCTCTCGAGGAGGCCATCCCGCCGGCGGATGTCATAATAATTCACGCGAGCGGCGAAAATTGTATTTTGCGAAAAAAAGAATTCACCCTGATGAAAAAAGGGATTTTTCTGTTAAACGCGGCCCGCGGGAACGCGGTAGATGAAGACGCGCTTGTCGATGCGCTGGAAAAAAAGACAGTAAAAGGTGCCTGGATAGATGTTTTTAAAAATGAACCGTACAATGGCGAACTTAGAAAGTACCCTCAGGCGATTCTGACCCCGCACGAAGGCTCTTATACGGGGGAATGCAGGAGGCAAATGGAGATACAGGCGGTCGACAATCTTATCAGGGCTTTTGAGGAGAACAAAAAAAATGAATATTAATTTTAAAGGCCAGGTGGTATTGGTTACGGGGGCGACGAGGGGGATCGGTAAGCGTATTGCCGATGATTTTTACGCTTCGGGAGCAAAGCTTATACTTACGGGTACGCATAAAACGCAGATTGAGTCTCTTAACCGTTCCGCCAAAAGAAACCGTAAAAGCAGGAAAACATACCATTGCGTTGATTTTACCGATGCCGCAAGTACGCGCGATTTTATAAGGGGACTGGGAAAGCTTAAAAAGATAGATGTTTGCGTGAATAACGCGGGAATCAACGCTATAGATTATATCCATGAGGCAAGGGTAGAAGACTGGAATGACATTATGGCAGTTAATTTGAAAGCGCCTTTTTTGATAACTCGGGAAATAAGTAAAATCATGAAAAAAAACCGGTATGGGCGCATAATAAACATCGCTTCTGTCTACGGCACAAAGAGCAGGGAAAAAAGGTCCGTATACTCGGCGAGTAAATTTGGAATAAAGGGACTCACGGTAAGCGTTTCCAATGAATTGGCGCGGTACAATGTCCTGGTAAACACGGTTTCGCCGGGGTTCGTGCTTACGGAGCTTACCCGCCGCATTTTGAGCAAAAGAGAGATAAGGGAACTTATATCCCGGATTCCGGAGAAAAGGTTTGCCGCCCCGGAGGAGATTTCCCGCGTTATCCTTTTTCTCTCGAGCCCGTTAAATACTTATTTGACGGGCCAGGACATTGTTGTCGACGGGGGATATGTGAATGTGTGATAAATTTTCCGTAAAGTCAAGGATGGGATCTTACGAAGTCAGTTTTGTCGATGACTTCGCCCCCGTGCTCGGGCGTTACAGGAGCGAAGAGCCGTTTCTAATAGTAGATAAAGGCGTGATGCGTTTTTACGGTGACAGGATAAAATCATTTTTTCCGGAAAACCGCATTTTCACGGTTGAGGCGGCGGAACGGCATAAAACAGTCGAATACTGCTATAGCGTGATAAAAACGCTCGTACGAAATAATGTCCGCAAAAACAGCTTTATTATTGCCATAGGCGGCGGGATAATACAGGACATAACGGCGTTTGTAAGCTCTATATTGTTCAGGGGCGTGAAATGGATTTTTTTCCCGACCACGCTTCTGGCGCAAGCCGATAGCTGCATAGGAAGCAAATCCTCCATAAATATGGGGAAGTTTAAAAATTTGCTGGGCACTTTTTATCCGCCGGAGAATATTTTTATTGATATTAATTTTCTCGATACCCTGCCGGCGGATGCTGTTAAATCGGGCGTGGGGGAAATGCTTCATTTTTATTTTATCGCCGGAAGTAAACTGGCCGGAAAAATGATGGGCGGTTACGGGGAATTTGTGTCTTCCCCGAGGCTTTTGAGAAAATATATTTCCGCGAGTTTACGGATAAAAAAAAGTTTCGTTGAAATTGACGAATTCGACAAAGACAAAAGGAATATCCTGAATTACGGGCATACGTTCGGCCACGCCATTGAGACGGTAAGCGGTTATAGGATAAATCACGGGCAGGCGGTAACTATGGGCATGGATATCGCAAACTATATTTCGTTAAAAAGCGGGCGTATTAACGCGCTCGTATTTAAGTCGATGCATAAAATACTCCTCGGCAACATGCCGCGTTTTACTATAGGCAGTGGGAATATCGGGAATTATTTGTCGGCGCTTTCAAAGGATAAAAAGAATGCAGGAAAAAGCCTGGCCTGTATTCTTACGCGCGGGCCCGGTTCCATGTATAAGGCGCGGCTTTCCCCGGGTAAAAAGCTCGCGCGCATGATACTGGGTTATTTTAATGCCGTTAAGGGCGCTCAATCAAAGCCCGGGCGAATACGCGGGAAGTAAATGTGAAAGAAAGCGATATCAGGAACAGAAGCGTTTTCAACGCGTATTGTGACCTTGTAAAAAAGGATAGCGATACGTATTTTAAGCCCGGGGAGTTCATCGGGATAAAATGTCCGGCATGCGGGAGCGGGAAACATTTGTTCGAGTTCAGGAAAAACAAATTCCGATATGTTTCGTGCGAAAAATGTTCGACGCTTTTCGTCAACCCCAGGCCGTCGCGGGCGATGATCGGGGAATTTTACTCGAAGTCCCCGTCAGCCAGGTTCTGGATAAACGATTTTTTTAAACCGGTCGCGGAGATGCGCCGCGAAAAAATATTCAAACCGCGCGCCGAGCGTTTAAGTAAAATGATGCCTTGGAATGAAAAATGCGTGATAGGGGATATCGGTTCGGGTTTTGGCATATTTTTAGAGGAGATGAGAAAGATAATGCCCGGTAACCGTTATATCGCCATAGAGCCTTCGCCGGAAATGGCCTCTATTTGCCGCGATAAAAATCTGGAAGCGAAATGCGCGGGCCTCGAAGACATAAGCGGTATGGACAACGGATTTGATGTCCTGACGGGTTTTGAGCTTATCGAGCACCTTTTTAGCCCGGGCGCCTTTTTCAAAAAAGTATACTCACTTTTAAAACCCGGAGGGTCCTTTATCATGACCGCCTTGAACGGAATGGGATTCGACATACTTCTTCTCTGGGAAAGATCCAAAAGCGTCATGCCGCCCCATCACCTGAATTTTTTTAACCCTGATTCCATAAGACAACCGCTGGAAAAGGCGGGTTTTGAGATTACGGAAGTTTCAACGCCGGGCAGGCTTGACTGGGACATAGTGGAAGGCATGATAAGGGGCGAGGGTTTAAGGGTGAACAGGTTCTGGAATTTTTTAGCCGATAAAACAGCCCCGGACTGCAAAAAAAAGTTACAGGCATGGATATCGGAAAATAATTTAAGTTCTCACATGCAGGTAATCGCGAAAAAACCTCCGGCATGAAAATTACACTGATACAAATAGATCTTGTTATGGGCTCACGGGTACTCTTAAGCCTTTTGCGCGAAAAGGGATACGACGCGAAGAGCCTGCAGATCAACACGCGTTATACCGACCTTTTATCCGACGGGGATTTAAAGGCTGTTTATGGTTATGCCGCCGACTCAGACGTAGTAGGGCTTTCATTCAACACATTTTACGCCCTTCAGGCGCGGCAGCTGGCTGTTTTTTTGAAAAATAAAGGTATAAAATACATCATAACCGGCGGGAATCACGCGACGGCGCTTCCGGATGAGGTTATTAAATATTCTGATATCGTTGTAAAACATGAGGCGGAGGTGACCTTGCCCGGGATTTTGGAGGCGCTCGAAATGAATAAACCCCTGTCCGGGGTAAAGGGGATCGTGTACAGGGAGAACAAGGCGGTTTTTCACAGCAGCCATCCGCCGGATATCGTGTGGAAGCTGGACACGCTTCCTTTTCAAAGTACGGAGATAAACGCGATTAAGTATTTTGACCCAAAAAGGAAACTTTATACCCCGGATAATACCGAGCTTTTTCCCAATCATGGAAATTGTTATTTTGTGCTGGCGTCAAGGGGTTGTCCGTTCGGATGCGCATATTGTTCTAATTCGCTTTACCGGTCGATTGACCCCGGTTTTAAAAAAGTAAGAAAAAGATCGATAGGCAATATAGTGGATGAGATGGAACAGGCCCTTTCCGCCGGGTTTGAGTCTTTTTATATTACCGATGATCATTTTTTCGCTTTCACCGAGGCGGAAATCGGGCAATTTAACCGCGAATATAAAAAACGGATAAAAAAACCGTTTTCCGTCGTGGGAATAAACCCGAATATTTTCCGGCAGGCGTCGGCGGAAAAAAAATTACGTCTTTTGATAAATTGCGGAATGACCGATATCAGGATAGGAATACAGAGCGGGAGCGACAAGACGCTCGAAATTTTCAAGAGGGGTTATAAAGCCGCGGAAATTCCCGGATTGATAGCGCCGGTGGAAAAAATCCGAAAAACCATCTGGGGCCCGCCTTACGATAAATTGCACGTGGCGTTGGACTTCATATGCGACGCGCCGTGGGAAACAGAGGAAGATAAGCGCGCGACGATAAAGCTGGCGCGGAAGGCGCTGAAACAGTATTCGATATTTTTCTACACGCTCGTTTATTTACCCGGGACGGAAATCTATTCCCTGGCGCTTAAGAATCGGTGGATAAGCGACAAAGAGAAAGATATTTATCTGAGGGGCATCGCGGGCGTCGACGACAACATATACAACAGGGTGCTTTTTTTAATCGCGGTCACAAAGGAACGCGGCATTGACCTTTCGGAGAAACTTATAGACCATATTCTTGAGGTGTCTGGCAGGGATTTGGAAATGGCGAAAAAAATCATTGATTCTTTTATAGAATCCGTTAATAAGACAGAAAAGCATCACGATGTGAAGTTGAAGCACGCCGCTTTACACCCCTATCTTACCGGTTTTAACGAATGGGTAAAAACAAAAGGTGAAGTGGGAAGGAAGGTCCTTTTCAGGAGTTATCATGAGCCATACGGCTAAATCGAATATTACGGGTTAAAAAACATGAAAATACTGAAAGAAATCAACGAGTGGTTTGAGGCCTTATTTATACGGAATGTGCCGGGCGGCACGGGTGTATTCTTAAGAAGGCTATACTGGAAGAGCAAGCTTTCAAAATCCTCGTTTTTCACTGTGTGCCCCGGCTGCGTTATTATGGGCGCCGAACGCGTGAAATTCGGGAAAAAAGTTATAATATCGCGTAATTGTTCTTTGTTCGCCGACGGTAACGGGTCAATTCAGTTGGGTGATTACGCGGGCCTTAATAACGGTGTTATTTTAGGGGCCTCACGTGACGGAAAAATCGTTTTAGGCAACAACGTGCTGGTCGGATTTAATGTGGTGATGAGGGCGAGTAATCACCGGTATGATAAAAAGAATGTGCCGATACGCCGGCAGGCCCATGCGGGGGGAAAAATCGTTATAGAGGATGACGTGTGGATTGGCGCCAATTCGACTATCCTGAGCGGCGTAACGATAGGCAGGGGCGCTGTTATCGGCGCCGGGGCGGTCGTAAATAAAAACGTGCCGCCTTACGCGCTGGCGGCGGGAGTGCCCGCGAAAGTTATAAGAGAGAACTGCAGGACATGACTATTATCGCGTTAACCGGCGGGGCCGGCAAAATAAAAAAAATTATGAAGCCCGGTACTGAATGGTGCTACCTTGGAAAAAATGTTGAAAAAAGGAAAAAAATTTCCGGGATATTAGGGGAGGGAAAAAGATTTTATCTCAAAGACAGGCTCCACCTGATTTCGGAAAGATTCAGGCAGCCCTACATTGACCTTATAGCCGAATTCGGAAAAAAACAAAAGAATCAGCTTAATTGGTGGGCCGGCAAATTCGCGTCCAAAAGCCATTTGCAGACGGATTTTTTTCTACTTTTCTGCTACAAGGTTTTGGCGATAGAATTGATTAGATCGCGGCCCGAAGGCAAGGAATTAATAATTTTTATCGAAGATCCCTGGCTTTTCGCGGATGTTAAAAATATATGCGGGGGGCGTAATATAAAATTTTTTGGAATAACCAATTTTTTATTTCTCAAATCTTTTTTGATTCTAAGAGGTATCGTTTGCAGGTTACTTCTACTCGCGTGGATTATTATAGCGCGCGGATTGGCATACTTTTATCATACAGGCAAGAAACCAGCGGCGCTGGAAAGAGGCGAAAGCGCCGTTGGCATCATAAACCCGGCGGAGCCGAGGTGTTTTAAAGACGGCAGATATACCGACAACTATATGCCCGGCCTGGCGGATTTTTACAGAGAGCAAAATATTCCTTTTTTCTATATTTATCTTTTACGCTACCCCCTGTCAACCGCGAAATACATCGGGAAGAATAAAGAAATTTTATGGTCCGTTATACTGGATACTATTTTTTTTAACGCGTTAAAAAGAGTTTTTGAATACTGGAATCCGGTTTCAAACGGTATTTCGCGCTATCTGGGTGAATACGATATTGGTTTCCTGTTAGACCGGGAGAAAAAACTTGAGTTTTCAAGCGCCGGGTTTAATGTCCACCTTATCTTGCACGATACGCTGGATAGTTTTTTCAAAAAAAAATGGTGCGCTTCCGTAATATACATTTTTGAAAATCAACCGTGGGAAAAAATGCTATGCATGGCCGCCCGTAAAAACAACATTAGGCTCGTAGGTTATCAGCACAGCGCCATATCCAGGTTTTATTTATCCCAGTTTATAGGCAAGCGAGAACGTTTTTTCGTGCCGCTTCCCGATAAACTGATTACGGCAGGAGAGCATTCCGCGAACCTGTATAGAGAGGGAGGAATGCCCGAAGACAAAATCTTTATCAGTGGTGCCTGGAGATATCTGCATTTAATAGATAATTCAGCATCCCCGTCGTTTAGAGACGAGGATTTTAAGCAAAAGCCGTTGATCTTAATTGCGCTATGCCCGGATATCTTTGTATCTAAATCCATGCTTGAAAATATTTACAAGTCGATAACCAAAAAAGGCCTTGATAAAAAAGTAGATTTTTGGATAAAGCCTCATCCGGGAAATACGATAAACGAATTAAAAAAGGTAAGTAAACTGATTTCCAGATACCCGGTAACAAATGAATCATTTAAGGCGCTTCTAAAAAAAATGGATATTGTTATTTCCTCAGCATCCGTAAGCGGATTGGAGGTCTTTTTGTACGGCAAAAAGGTTATTTTATACATTCCCGAAAACATGTTAGCCGCGGATCCGTTACTGGATATAGATCATGAAAGGATTTATAAATGGTACGAAGGCGAAGATATCGATACGGGATCGTTAGAGAATATTCCGCCGATTTTAGACGTCGATAATTTAAACGCGTTAAAAGCAAAATATTTCAGCGCGGTTAAGCGTGAAGTCTGGCTTAACAGCGTTATTTAGGAGGTAAAAATGCTGGATAAAACTTTGAAAATTTCCTTCGTTTTCCCGGTTTTTAACGAAGAAAACAACCTCGAGGTTCTTTATGAACGGGTCAGGGAAGCCTGCTTTCGATCTAACGTCGATTATGAGATCGTGTTTGTTGATGACGGGAGCACCGATAACTCGCTGAACGTGATAAAAAAAATCAGCGATAATGATAAAAAAGCCGGGTACGCCTCGTTGTCGCGTAATTTTGGGCACCAGAACGCCTTTTACGCCGGAATGACATACGCGAGTGGCGACGCCGTTATCATGATGGATGCCGATATGCAGCATCCGCCGGCGTTGATTCCTAAAATGATCGATTTATGGCGAAAGGGGGCCGAAGTTGTTTATACGATAAAAAAAGACGCGAATTTGCCGTTTGTAAAGCGTTTTATCGTAAAGATGTCTTATTGGTTTATTTCCAGGATATCGGGGCTTAAGCTGAATTTCGGGCAGTCGGATTTCAGGCTTATTGACAAAAGGGTTCTTAAAGTAATTCTGGAAATGCCGGAATACCATAAGTTTTTACGCGGGCAGGTAAGCTGGATAGGGTTCAGACAAGAGTGCATTTCATACGATGTTGAGAAACGTCATAGCGGTAAACCGAAGTATTCGTATAAGAAGCTTTATGATCTTGCCCTGAATGGAATTTTTGCGTTTGGCAGATATCCGTTGCACCTTGTTATGTCACTCAGCATTATCGTATTTAGTATATCGTTTGCTTACATGCTTTTCATTGTGATTACATGGATCTTGAAGATATGCAACCTCTCGCATATTGAGGCGCCCCCGGGCTGGTCGACACTTGTTGTGGGCGTTCTATTTCTAGGCAGCATACAACTGATGGCGATAGGTGTATTGGGCGAATATGTCGGCAGGATATTCGATCAGACTAAAAATCGCCCGATTTTTATCGTAAAAGAAAAATCCGGGGATCTAAAACCGGAACAGGGCTGAAAAATGAGATTTTATCTCGGAATTGCGGGTTTAGGCGACCACGATGCGGCCGCGGCCGTTGTTGACGGTGAAGGAAGGGTAATCGCCGCGGCCGAGGAAGAAAGGTATACGAGGGTAAAATTCGATCCTTCCTTTCCGGTAAACAGTGTTAATTTTTGCCTCGCGAAAGCAGGTATCGGCATGGGGGACATATCCGAAATAGGATACTATTTTGATCCCCGCCTTTACAGGCGGGAAAAAATAATTTTTTCCGTAAAAAACATACGCCACGCGCCGGAATTACTGGGCAAGGCCGCGAAATTCGCGAAATTCAATCGCGCGAAAAAAATTATAAGGGAGAGATTAAAATATAAGGGGACGATCAGCTGCATACGGCACCATCTATGCCACGCCGCCAGTGTATTTTTTTCATCCCCTTTTTCCAGGGCCGCTATTGTGAGTATAGACGGAGCGGGAGAATGGGAGACGGCATGGATAGGCCGCGGCAGCGGAAAAACGATTGACGCTTTTGAGTCAATAATGTGGCCGCATTCACTGGGAAAGGTATACGGGGCGTTTACGCAGTTTCTCGGTTTTAAATGCGATTCTGACGAATATAAGGTGATGGGGCTTTCCGCGTACGGGGAGCCGTCTTATTATGAAAAATTCCGGGATATATTAAAAGTTACGGAAGACGGGAAATTCGCGGTTAATGAGAGTTATTTCAGGTTTCCTTACGGAAGCCCGGTACTTTTTAGTAAAAAATGCGAACAATTATTCGGAAAGCCGGTTAAAAAATTTACGAACGCCTCTAAAAGGGATAGAGATTTAGCGGCAAGCCTGCAGAAACGGGTCGAGGATTGTTTTTTATCTTACGTTGATAGGGCGGTCAAAATTACGGGTATAAGGGATGTGTGCATCGTAGGAGGCGTGGCCCTGAATTGCTTGGCCGTGGGGAAGATTATAAAGAACAAAATAGCCGACTCTGTCTATGTGTGCCCTGCTTCGAGCGACGCGGGCTGCGCGTTAGGCGCGGCGCATTATCTTGCCGGCGCCCGTTCGCCGCGTTATAAGCGAAGCCCGTTAATAAACGCTTATCTGGGGGATTCCTTTACCGACGAGGAAATAGAAGGATACCTGAATCGGTCCGGTATCGATTATGGCGATCGCGGCGATCAGATCGTGGACGCCGCGGCGGAATTAATCGCCGAAGGCAAAGTAGTGGGGTGGTTTCAGGGGAGAACCGAGTACGGGCAACGGGCGCTGGGCGCAAGAAGCATCCTGGCAAACCCTCAAATAGCGGATATGAAAAAAATCGTTAATGAAAAAGTAAAATTCAGAGAGCCGTTCAGGCCATTCGCGCCGTCTATCCTTAACGAGGCGCGAAACCAGTATTTTGATTGCGGCGCCCATACCTCTTCTTTTATGACGCATACCTTTGAGGCAAAACCCGGTACCGCGAAAAAAATACCGGCCGTTATTCACGCCGACGGGACAGCGCGGGTCCAGACCGTCACGAAAACGGAAAACGGTATTTATTATGAACTTATAAAAAAAGTCGGCGAAAAAACAGGTATTCCTGCGGTGCTTAACACATCATTTAACGTAAAAGGGGAGCCCATAGTGAACAACCCGGAAGACGCGGTAAATTGTTTTTTAAAAGCGGGATTAGACGCGCTTGCGATTGGCAGATTTTTAATTGAAAGGAGATAGAGCCGTTAGATGAGAAAGATAAAATTTTGGCCCATTTTACTGCTGGTTTTAGCCGGAGCCGTCCTTTTGAGTTTACCCACGATGAATAATAACATTGGCGACCCGAATCTTCTTTTGTATTTCAACAATGATCAGGGATACTCGATGGATTTGATGTGGTTTTATTATACGGGCGAGAGGCCGGATTTTTTTCAAATAGAGGCGGATTACGGCCTTGAGATGCGTTATATCGTGGACCTGGCACGCCTTATTTTCTCGAAGTTTGTTGATTTTAAACCGGGAAGTTTTGTGCTGATATTGCGGTGGCTTCATTTAATCGGCTGGATTTGCGCCTTAACAGCTTTATGGCGCATGGTTAGCTATCATTTCGGGAAAAACTGGCAGCCGGCTTTGGCGGTTATGCTTGTTGGGGTAAGGCCCGCTTTCGCGTATTTTTCGGTTAACCTGAAACCGGAACCGCTCGTTCTGTTTTTTATGATAGTAGGGCTGGATTACACTTTACGCATTATCAAAGATCCATTCAGAAGGAGCAATTTTGTTATCGCGACAGCGTGCGCGGCGGCCGCCTTTTTGATAAAATACGCCGGTATTTTTTTATTGCCGCCCATAATCGCCTCTATGTTTTTCGCGGAACGGTATCACCGGGATACAGCCGGTAAAAAAATTATTTTTCCCAAAATGAAATTTTCCTGGATTTTTCTATCGGTAATTGGATTGTTCATGATGTTACTGTCGCTTTTAGTTGTCTTTTGCTATGTACGCCGGTCAACGGGCCTTACCTGCTATGAGGAATTCGGTTTATTGGGCGTTTTGCAAAATAAGAAAGCGTTATCATGTATCGCCATCATAGGTATTTTAATGATTTTTGCATCCCAGGTGTTAGTGTTTCTTGAGAAGATAAAAAGCCCGGTATGCCGTAAAGTAACGGCGAACATGAGAGAATTTAACTCTTACGCGCTGATTGCCTTCGGCGCGTTTGCCGTTTTTATTATTTTATTTGGCTTCAGATGGGTAATAGCCCCCAAGCATTTTCTCACCATATATGCGCAGATGGGGCCTGCCCTTACAACAACCTGGCTGGAAACCGTGATTTCAGGAAAAGCCTTAATATTTTCCTTTTTCCGCAATGTATTGAAAAAGATCACAAATCTTGACCCTGTAATTTTTTCCCTGTTTCTTTTTTACGTTATGTTAGCTATAAGGGAAAGAAAACAAAATCCAGGAAAACGCCCCTTGATTTTTTTTAAAAGGCAGGTTTTATTGATATTTCTTGTTCCGCCCTTTCTGGCGATGTTTTATATGCTGAGGATGACGCCCAATCATATGTTGCCGTTTTTCACTGCCATGTCTGTTCTGGCCATTCAGAGTATCCCTATGCTTGAGGCAGATTTAAATTTTGGAAAAAAATTAAAACACGCGCTTCTGGTTTTAATCTGTGTATTATTTTCGATTGACATATTTTTTAACGCTACGGACATGATAAAGTCGAGGTTATATCAATTTAGGCAGCACGAGGCGGTTGTTTTTGATATTGCGAAATGGCTTCGAAAGAATATCCCCCCGGACGCGGTTATAGCGGCCGAGCACCCGACAATCGCGTATATTCCGCCTGAATATAAAAATGTCAAAATTTTCGCGGGGTCACAGAAGGAAAAAATAATGCAATTGCGCGGCCTGGCGGATACCTATCGCCCGGAATTTATTTATTGCCGCGAAAACCCTTCCCGCGAAAAAACCATGCCGCCCATCAAAGAAGTACTGCCGGGTAAAAATATACAATTGATCAAGTATTTTGACGGTACCGGTAGGCGTTATCAGAGAAACCCCGGCTCCAGATTCGCGATTTATAAAATTTCATATTCAAACACGGAAGCGTGATGTATAAAAAGATAAGAAAATATTTCCTAAATTACATACCCACCGTTATTAAAACAGGTTTTTTGCAAAAAATGCCGTTTTTATATTCTTCTCTGGAGATTAAGCCTACTTCCTGCACCGCCATGCTCACTGACAGGTGTAACTTAAAGTGCATAATGTGCGGGCAGTGGAGAGAGGCGCCCGGCGGGGAGTTGCATACAGATGACTGGAAAAATATAATAACAGACCTCAAACAAAATGCCATAAAAAATATTCATTTTACCGGAGGAGAACCGCTTTTGCGTAAAGATCTCGGGGAGCTTATATCCTATAGCGCGCGTAACGGATTTGCCGCTGGAATCACGACAAACGGGATATTATTGACGGGAAAAACTTTAGATGGTTTTATTGACGGCGGGCTCAGGTCTATCGCTGTCTCAATGGACGCGGTGGGCCCCGAATACGAGAAAATACGCGGCGTGCAGGGCTCATTCCATAAGCTGGAAAAAGCGGTTTCGCTTATATCGGGAGCGAAAGTAAAAAGAAAAATAAACGCGTATATCAACTTTACGCTTATGAAAAACAACATGAATGAATTAAAAATTGTTAAGAAATTCGCCGACGAATACGGGCTCCCTGTAGCCATATGCCTTTTGGACAAAACCCCTTTCATTTTCGATTTAGAAGAAAACAGGAATGAATTCTGGATAAGCGAGGGCGGGGATTTCGATGATTTACGGGAAATTCTCCGGTTTCTGAGGGAAGAAAAAACAAAAAATCCCGGGTCGCTTATCATTAATTTCCCGGCAATCGATTTTATTGAGGATTATTTCACGGACCCCCTCCAGAAACGCATACCGTGCGTGAGTTCACAGGACAGGATTATCATTGATTCCCGCGGAAATCTGCTGGGCGGATGCATGTCAATGGGCAGTTTCGGCAATGTCAGGGAAAGGCCGTTTGCGGAGTTAAGGAAAGAAAAAAAATATATCCGCGCTAAGAAAAACATGTTTTATAAAAATTGCCCCGGGTGCTCATGCGGTTACTTTTTTAATATACGCTGTTTTCCGCCTCTTATAGCCGAAGATTTTCTGGAAAAAATAAACCGCCGTAAAAAATGTTTAAAGAAAAACTCGCGATAATTATCCCTACCAAAAACAGGCCGGCTGAATTAAGGCGCCTTTTAGAGAGCGTATCCGCGCAAAACGTGAGGCCGGACCAGATCGTTATAGTCGACGGCGGAAATATTCCGTCGGAAGAAATCCCGGAAAAATTTCCCGATCTCAAAATTGATTATATAAGGACGGTGAGCGCTTCCCTGACCCTTCAAAGAAATATCGGGATACGAGAGCTTAAGAGAGGGGTTTCGCTTGCCGCGTTTTTTGACGACGATATAATCCTTGAAGAATCGGCCCTTGAAAATATGCTGAATTTCTGGGAAACCGCGCCGGAGAATACCGCCGGGGCGTCTTTCAATATTATCAATGTTCCGTATAAAAAATCTAATTTTCTTGAAAAGGTATTTCTTGTGAACGCGGAAAAACCGGCGAGGATTCTTCGGTCAGGATTCCAGAGCAGGTTTTCTTTTCAAAATGAGACCGCGCCCGCGCAATGGCTTGTAGGTTGCGCGATGGTGTGGAGGAAAAGTATATTCGGCGAATTTATGTTTGACGAATGGTTTTCGGGTTACGCCAGGTATGAAGAGGTGGACTTCAGCTACCGGGTAGGCAGGAAATACAGGATGTTTGTAGTGGCGCCGGCGGGGGTCAAACATCTCAATGGCCCGGAAAATATAGATTTCAGTTTTTCACTGGGAAAAATGCAAATCGTTAACAGGGTGTATTTCGTGAAAAAAAATCCCGGTTTATCCGTATTTCTTTGTTATTGGGCCTGTTTCGGGCTTTTTCTCAATAATTTAAGCAGGGGCTTATTTTGCCTGGATAGGCGCCACATATTAAGATGCAAAGGCAACGCGGCGGGTTTTATGGAAATCCTTTTAAAAAAATTCCCATACCGTTAAAACCCGTAGATTTACTTAAAGATGGTTTTACTTATGGCGAACGGCCCCTCGCTATGATATAATAAAAGGCTAAATGTCCGGGTAAACAACATTCCGGGCCGTAATTTAGAGAGGAAAAAGGGTAAAATAACGTTATGGTGCCGATATTACTGGTAAATCCGCCCTCAAAGTTTTTAATTGACGATAATGTGTTTCCCACGCTGGGCCTTCTTTATCTGTCCGCCTATCTTAAAAATGCCGGTTACAGTGATATCTCACTTTTAGACCTGAACGGTAATCACGATTTTCCGGAAGAGATAGATGCCGGCATCGTGGGATTTTACTCTAATACCCCGCAGTTTCCGGCTGTCGTGCGTTTAAAAGAAAAACTTCAAGCCATCAACAAAAAGCGGTCGGCTGCTTACGTTATCGGAGGGCCGCATGTTTCCGGTAGGCCCCGGGATGGCGAGGCGCATTTTGATTATGTTGTTATGGGAGAGGGTGAGAGGGCTTTTTTAGACGTTATTAAGGCCGTAACCGGCGGAAAAAAGCCGGCGGATAAAATAATTAAATATGAATATATCAAAGACCTTGATTCCATCCCTTTCCCGGACAGGGGCCTTGTGGATATAGAAAGCTACAAATACCTGATAGGCGATAAGCCGGCGACTACCCTGATAACCTCAAGAGGGTGCCCTTACGGCTGCGCCTTTTGCGCCAATAACGCCTGGGGAAAAACACTGCGGTTAAGGAGCCCGGAAAATGTCATTGATGAACTTAAGACGGTCATGAAAAGGCACGGGTATAGCGCATTCATGTTTTTTGACGATACAATGACGGTACACAGAAAAAGGATGGTGGTTTTATGCGATATGCTGAAAAAATTAAACATAATTTACCGATGTTTCATAAGGTCGGATACGGTGGATAGGGACATTCTGGCGAAAATGAGGGATTCAGGGTGCGTGGAAGTGGGGGTAGGCATGGAATCGGGATCACAGCGTATTTTGAATATAGTCAACAAGGGCCAAACTATCCGGCAAAACATGGATGCCGTCAAATGGTGCAAAGAAGTCGGTATATCCGTAAAAGGTTTTTTTGTAGTTGGTTTTCCGGGTGAAAACAGGGAATCGGTAAAAGATACCATCGAGTTCATAGAAGAGAGCCGCGTTGACGATCTTGATATTACGATTTTTACGCCGTATCCCGGTTCAAAAATATACGAGCAGAAGGAGAAATACGATATACGTTTTACGGGGACTTATGAAGACTGCTGGTACAAAGGCAAACAGGGGTTCTATAAATCCATGGTTTCAACTTCCGGGTTGAGCGCGAAAGAAATTGTGGAAATCAGGAATGACATTGAGGCAAGATACAAAAAAAAGTCTAAATGCGTGATAGGCGCCTGATATATGAATATCTCAATAGTGACCCCGGCTTACAATAATCCCGATGAGGTCAGAAAGCTTCTTGAGTCTGTAAGTTTGGGAAAACGGGATTTCCCCGCGCTGGAAACGATTGTAGTGGATGATAATTCAAGAGATGATTCTATCAGGAAGGTTGTGGAGGAAAGTAATTTCGCGATATACGTAAGATTGGAACAAAATAGCGGCCCGGCGAAAGCGCGGAATATCGGAGCGAAACTCGCGAAGAACGATGTCCTCCTATTTCTTGATTCGGATGTAATACTGAACAGGGAAACGCTCGCGAAAATAAACAAAAAAATGGAGAGCGACAATTCCGTGAAAGTAATATGCGGTGAGTATGATGTTGAGCCGGAGAACAGCTCATTTTCCACGAAATTCAAGGCGTTGATGGTGCGAAGCTGGCTTCCGCCGGGCGATAGCACGACGGTTTTTCTTACGAGAGTCGGCGCGATTAAAAAAGAGGTATTTAGTAAACTTGGAGGTTTCAACGATGATATAAAAACTGCATCCGTAGAGGATTACGATTTTGGAAGAAGGCTCATGAATGCCGGCATCAAGATGCACTATGATCCCTCCATTACGGTCAGGCATCATTTCCCCGGGTTCATGAAGCAGGTAAGGTTATTTTTTCACAGGTCTTTTATGTGGATTCATGTATTCAGAAAATCCGGAAAGTTCGATAATACCTGTACCACGCCGGCGCAGGCCGTAGCCCAGGTATGCGGTTTTTTGACGGTTTTCTTCATGATAATGTCCGCGTTTAAAATATCCTTTATCTCTATAGGGTTGTTTTTTTTAATTTTATTCATAGTAACAAATGCGAAATTCTTTAAACTATCATTCATGAAAGAAGGTTTGATCTTTACCCTGTTTTCGCTTCCGGCCGCCCTTATAATATCGTGCTCCATAGTTCTTGGCGGATTATGGGCCGCTTGCCGCGTCTTATGTACCGGTTTAATGGGGAAAGGATAAAGTTGTGAAGATTTGCCTGTTTAACGTGAATTCCGATAAAAAAGCCTGTATTAATAAAGATTTCATGGGCGGATACGGCTGGGCGTTTGATTCCGGTAAATCCCGCCCGGCCAGAATCATAAACTTCGTAAAAAAAATAGGAGAAAAGATACCCGTGATGTCCATGGGCTATCTGGCCTCAATCTTATCCGAAAAAAATCACGAAGTGCAATATGCCGAAAATGCCATACCTTCCGCCGGACTTGTTATCATGCAGTCGTCCATGGTGGACCATAAAGCCGAAATGGAATGGGCAAGGCGCCTTAAGAAGGCGGGTAAAATAGTTGGTTTCATTGGGCCCTTTTCCGGGGCGCTACCCGATATGTTTTTAAAAGAATGCGATTTTATCATTAAGGGCGAACCGGAAGAAGCCGCCCGCAGGATAGCGGAGGGCCTGGTCCCGGCGGGCATTCTGGAAAGTAAGGCCATAGACAATCTGGATACCATCCCATTTCCTAAGTGGGACTTATTTCCCTACGAGAGTTATTCTTATTTTCCGGCCCTGAAAGAAAGGCCTTTTTTACCCGTATTATCAAGCAGGGGCTGCCCGTATACTTGCAATTATTGTCCGTACCGTGTCGATTATAAATGGAGACAACGTTCTTCCGGGAATGTGCTGGATGAAATCGGATACCTGATAGACCGCTACGGAATAAAATCCATGCTTTTCAGAGATCCTTTATTTACCTTTGACCGGAAAAGGGTCGTTGAAATAGTCCGGGGCATGCTGAATAGGGGATACAGGATAAAATGGGCATGCGAGACAAGGCTTGACAGGGTTGATAAAGAACTCTTGAAGCTCATGCATTCGGCGGGGCTGAGGGTTATGAACGTTGGCGTCGAATCGTACGACGAAGACATAATAAAAAAGGCATCAAGAAAACCTGTGGAACTTCATCATCAGGAGGAGATGGTTAGGTATTGCGACAGGATCGGGATACGTTTAACGGTATTCTATATGCTTGGGATGCCTGATGACACAGAAGAAAGCCTGCTTGGGACAATAGAGTACGCGAAGAAACTGAATACCCATGTCGCTCAATTTTTTATATTCACCCCGTTTCCGGGAACGGAATATTACGAGAAAATAAAAAGCGACATATGTGAGAATAATTGGGAAAAGTTCGATTGTTACACGCCTCTTTTTAAGCATAAAAACCTTTCAAGGGAAAAGATTCTGGAATTAAAGGAAAAGGCCTTTATCTCTTATTACTATAGGCCCGGATGGGCCGGGAAATTTTTACAAAGAGCCGTACGGGATATACTTGACAGATGAAAACCAAAGTTTTAATAACGGGGGCTTCCGGATTTATCGGCAGAAGAATAGTGGAGAGTTTAGCCGGTGAGAGAGGGCTAGCCCTTTCTATCTTATTGAGAGATCCCGATAAATCGGTTGACCTTGCAAGAGAGGCCGCGCTCGAGGTTCATAAAGGCGACATAACAAAGCCTGAAAGTCTTAAAGCCGCGCTTTCGGGTAAAGAAGTTATCGTACACTGCGCGGCGTTAATGAGCAATTTTGACTCGGAAACTCGCGGGAAGTTTTATGAGGTAAACGCGGCCGGAACCGAAAACCTGTTAAAATCCTGCGATTTAAATGCGTTAAAACAGTTTATACATATTTCCGCGGTCGGTGTCTACGGTGCCTGTGGAGACGAGCCGCTTAATGAGGAGGCGTCTTACGGAAGGTTTTTATCGGCTTACGAATGGTCAAAAAAGGAATCGGAGATCGCCGTTTTAAAATACGCAAAAAAAATGAATATACCTTTTACTATTTTGCGGCCTTCGCACATGTACGGCGCCGGCATGCGCTACGGTTGGCCGGATACCATAAAAGCGATAAATTCTGGAAAAATGCTTATTCCGGGCGACGGTAAATCTAAAATACATCTTTTAAACGTCAACGACCTTATAACAGCGGTTAAATTAGCGTTGCTTGATGAGCGGGCAATGAACAAGATATACAATATAGCCGGGCCGGAAATTTTAAATCTCCGGGAGGCCTTTGATGCCATATCCGAAATTCTTGGCGTAAAACCGCCGGCAAGGATACCGTTTTTGCCCGCGTATTTGGTCGCGGTTTTATTAAGTTTCATTCCCGGTAAGCTTAAAAGCGATAAATCGGCCCTGTTAACGCCTCACAGGGTAAGATTTTTTTCGGAGAACCATTTTTACGATATTTCGAAAGCCAGGCGCGAATTGAATTACGCGCCTCGCATAAACATGAGAGAGGGGTTCAGCCAAATGATTGCGTGGTGCCGAAGAAAAGGATTGGTCTGAATAAATGCAAAAGGCGAAACTTTCGATAGTAATACCGGTTTATAATGAGGAGAAAAAAATAAAAAATACGCTTTCAAGACTCGAGAAATTTTTTTCCCAGCAAAACTATGAAATAGAATATTTGTTCGTGGAAGACGGTTCGAAGGATGAAACCCTGGGCATCCTCAAGGCGCTGGAAAAAAAGCGAAATGACATGAAAGTATTTACAAACGGGAAAAATATGGGCAAGGGGTATTCCATTAAAAAAGGTATGCTTGAAGCTTCGGGTGATTACATCCTCTTCATGGATGCCGACATGTCCACGCCGTTAAGGGCATTCCTTGATTTAGAGAAATTCTTAGGCGTCCATGACATTGTGATGGGCTCGCGATGGTCCAATGAGTCAAACATCAGGATACCCCAGCCGTGGTACAGGATTTTTATGGGACGCGTATTTTACGCGATAATAAGGGCGTTTTTCTTAAAAGGAATAGCTGACACGAATTGCGGTTTCAAGTGCTATAAAAGGGGCATAGCAAAGGACATATTTTCCAGGCAACTTCTTACCAGATGGGGTTTTGACGTGGAACTTTTATACATTGCCCGGAAACGGGGATATCGCGTAAAAGAGGTACCGGTGGTCTGGGCGCATAAACGGGATTCAAAAGTTAACTTTTTTACGGTACCGCTATTGACGGTGATAGAGCTGGCTAGGATAAAGATAAATGACTGGAAAGGCCGCTATGAAAAATAAAATATTGCTTATTCGACCGCCGACAGTGACAAAGGGAACGTCCTTTATCTCTACCCAGTTTCCGCTCAATATCGCGAGCCTGGCGGCAAGTTTACTGGGAAAAGGATATGATACAAGGATTTGGGATTTTGACGTAGAAACTTTTGACGGGAAAATTTTTGAAGAAAGGTTAAGAGCCCTTTCCCCTTTTATAGTGGGCATAAGTTGTTATACGCCTACCATAATAAACGGCCATGAGATAGCCGCGGCGGTAAAACGGTGTTTACCGAATGTTTTAACCGTGGTCGGCGGCCCTCACGTGTCCGCCCTTCCGCGTGAGACATTAAGTGAGTTTAAAAGTTTTGATATAGGCGTTGTGGGCGAGGGCGAGGAGGCCATAGTTGAATTGGCCGATAAAGTGTCGGGCTCCGCGCCTATCAAAGATGTAAAGGGGCTTGTTTATAGAAATGGGCTGACCCTGGCTATGACTCCAGCAAGAGGACCGATAAAAAACGTTGACATGCTTCCTTTTCCGGCGAGGCATCTTTTAAACAGAAATTTATACAAGGGGCAGGCCCACAGAGGTTTTTCCAGGAGTTTTCTTAACATAACCGAAATCATGACTTCCCGGGGATGCCCTAACAGGTGTATCTTTTGCGCTTCTGATGTAGTTATGCCGAGGGGCGTTAGATTCAGGAGCGCCGGTTTGGTAAAGCGCGAGATAGGCGAATGTGTCGAACGATACGAATTTAATCACTTTTCCATTTCCGATGACACCTTTACACTGAAAGAAGACAGGCTTTACGATATATGTGAGGAGTTTGCCAGGCGTAAAGTGACATGGAATTGTAACGCGCGGGTATGGCCGATATCCAAAAAGATGCTTTCGATCATGGCTCGTTCGGGTTGCACGGGTATTACCTTCGGCGTTGAATCGGGAAGCCCGAGGATATTGCGTCTTATAAAAAAAAATATAAGTCCCGCTCAGATTGAGGACGCTTTTAAATGGGCAAAGGAAGCGGGTATAAAACTGGTCGAGGCGGATATAATCATAGGGAGCCATCCGTCCGAGACGAAAGAAGACATAAGAGTAACGGAGAAACTTCTAAAAAGAATATCCCCTGATACAGTGATGATATCAGTCGTAGTGCCTTATCCGGGTACGGAATTATATAGGATAATGAAACAGAAGAACCTGCTTTTCCGGGCCAAAAAGTGGGATGACTTTGTGTTGTTTGGAAAAGAGCCCTCATGGAGAACCGAGAATTTCAGTCCGAGGGAACTGGTTCGCCTGCAAAAGAAGATGCTCGCCGCTTTTTATTTCAAACCTTTTTACATTTTAAAGATGTTAAAAAAAATGAAAAATAAAAACGAAATTATTTATTGGTTTCGTTCCGGCAGCGATTTTTTACTGAATTGCATAAAAGATAAAGTAAAGGCGGCATGAAGAACGGGCGTTCATAATTAGTGGTTTTGAACAATGATAGATCTTAGCAATATTGATACCGTAACCCCGACTGAATATTCGCGGTATATGTACATCGATAAAATATTAAGAGAGGTTTTAAAAGGAAAAGTCAATACCGCTTGCGATATAGGTTGCGGGACAGGAAAGCTTCTATCAGCCTTAAAAAGGTCAGGTATCAGCGTGAAGGGTATCGATGTTTCCGAAGAGAGCATCAGGATCGCCGGGAACAGGATAAAAAATTCCGCTATAAGCCTGGAAAAAAAAGACGTTTTTAACCTGAACGAGCGGTTTGACCTGGTTTATCTAACGGAGGTGCTCGAACACATAAAAAGGGATGCGGAATTGCTGGCTTTTTTGCGCAACAAAGCCGTTAAAAAATCCGGATTCCTTATTTTGACAGTTCCAGCTCACACTTTTCTTTATTCGAACTTCGATAGAAACGTGGGGCATTTCAGGAGATACGATAAGAAGGCGCTCATTTCGCTTTTGGATAGATGCGGGTTTAAAACTCTGATATTCTGGAGTTACGGCTCTCTTTTGTTTCATATAATCGCGAACCTGTCGATAGCCTCAAAAAAAGAAGCCTTCACAACAGGCGGGAAGCCGGATGATTTCCGGGGAAAAACTGAAAAAAGCGCCATAAGAGAGTTTTCACCCTTTTTGCGCTTTTTTGTGTCACGGGTAAACATTATGCACTATTTTTTCTTTTTTCTTGATTATCTTTTTAGAAATCGCGATATGGGAATCGAGTATTGCCTGCTGTGTAAATCTTATTAATATGAGAAAAAAGAAAGTACTTTTTTTATATTTGGGAACCGAAAATTTGGGTATTGAGGCAATTTCGGCATACCTCAAGCAAAAAGGCCGCGAAGTCGAACTTCTTATGGACCCGGCTATTTTTAGCGGGTATGTCGTTTATAATAACGCTTTTTTGGCGAGAATATTCGATTCCGGAAGCGAAAAAAGATTAAAAGCCTCCGTGGAGAAATCCGGCCCTGACCTGATAGCTTTTTCGGTTTTTACTGGAAACTACGTTTGGGCGTTAAAATGGGCAAGGATATGCAAAGAGATTTATCCCCGCGTTCCTGTTGTGTTCGGGGGTATACACCCGACGTCTGTGCCGGAAGAGGTTATAAGGCATGATTTTATCGACGCTGTTGTAGTCGGCGAGGGCGAAGACGCTATGGAGGAGTTACTTTTGGGCCTCGATAACGGCCGCATGCCGTCGGAAGTCAGAAATACAATTGTTAAAATTGACGGAAAAACAATAAAGAATCCCCCGCGGCCTTATATAAGAAATCTCGACGCGTATCCCTTTCTGGACAAACAGCTGTTTTATGACAAGATGCCCGGACTGGAGGAATGTTATCTGACCATAACCAGCCGCGGTTGTCCGTACAATTGTACGTATTGCGCCAACAACGTTTTCCGCGGCGTATACGGTTTCGAAAAAAACCATGTGCGAAGGAGATGCGTTGATAATGTGATAGAAGAACTGAAAGCGGTGAAAAAAAGGGGGAACGCGAAAAAGATATTTTTTGGAGACGACGTATTTATATTTAACAAAAGATGGCTTGAGGAATTTACAGCGAAATATAAAAAACATATCGGAATCCCTTTCTGGTGCACCGCTTATTCAACTGCCGTCAGCGAGGATGCCGCGAGGATGCTTAAAGACGCGGGATGCTGGCTTGTTACCATGGGTGTTCAATCGGGTTCACCAAGAATAAGACGCGATGTATTTCAGAGGATGGAATCCAATAGTTCGATCATAAAGGCATCGAGGCTGATAAAAGACTCTGGGATTACCCTGGGCCTTGACAATATCTTCGGAGCGCCGTCTGAAAAAGAAGAGGACCTCGTGCAGTCGTTGGAACTGTATCACGAGATAAAGCCCCACAGGATCCATACGTTCTGGTTAACGTATTTCCCCGGGACGGAAATATTAAAAAAAGCGCTCGAGGAAAACGCGATCACGAATGAGGAAATTGAAAATTTAAAAAAAGGCAATGTGGGACAATTCGATTTCGGCGGCTCGGTAAAATTCAATATGAGGATGTATCTTAAATACGAGTTTCTATATCTTTTTTTGTCTCTTACAGGATATGCCGATTGGGTAAAAAAATTTTTCTTAAAAAAACGGCATTATATACCATCAAACGTTTTTATCAATAAGATACTCGTGATTTTAAACGCGCTTAAAAAGGGAGACACCAAGTTTTTTTATTTGATTAAAAGTCTTTTCTGCAAGCGAAATGTACCGTGAGAACATTATGAAAAAAGCGATATTTGCGGTCCCGGTATTGTGCGGATTTTGTATGATTTTCCTATTGACGCGGCAGTTTAATTATTCCGCATATATACAAACGACCGCCAGGGTCATATATGTACCTGTATATTTCTGGCTTTTTTACACGGCGTATCTTTTCGCTTCGTATTCGCTGTTTTTAAAGAGAACATCCCCGGTTTTCCCGTATATTAAAAAAGGCATACTCTGGGCATTTTTTTTACATCTTTACCTGATGCTTGGCAATTTAGTTATTTACCTTTCTAAAATTCAATCCCCGCTATCAGGCATGTATGTCCTGTATATAAAGGCAATATTCCTGTTCCTGAGCGCCGCGGCGGGGCTAACCATCGCGAAATACGCGTTTCCGGGTAACAAAAAAAATGCCGTCATGACATTAGTTTGCGGCCCTTTCGCGGCGGCGGTGCTTTATTTTTTCTCGTATTACCTGTTATCGGGGTATTTCATTTTCGCGGCGGCAATCGGATGTTTCGCGGGGGCCGGTGCGGCATTTAATTTTGTTAAGATACATTCCGTTGCCGCGTTCGCAAAAAAATTATTTTCGAAAGATTTAAACGTATTTACAGCTATTTTTATCCTGGCATTTATCGTAAGGGCGTTATTTGGGGTGATTCTGGTAAACAAAACAATCCAGCGGCCCGAGGGGTATGACGGTTATCTCTACGCCAGCGATGACGCCCTTACTTATGACACGACGGCCCGAAAGATTTTGAATGACCCATCCCTTTTGAGACAGGGAAAAATTGTGTTATGGGGCCACTGGGATGAGTTTTACAGCCTTTTTCTGGCGCTATTCTATAAAATATTCGGAAGGAATTTTTATATGTTAACGCTGGCGCAGGCGGCTTTGGGCGCTTTTATCCCGGCGTTTATATTTTTGATAGGAAAATTGCTTTTTTCAAGGACAGTCGGCGTTATCGCGGCTGTTTTTTTATGCCTGAAAGGCGGACTTATTTTGTTAAGCGCTTACATGGGGCACGAGGGGGTTTGGGTGCCTTTTCTCTATCTTTTTATTTTATTGCTCACCCGGTATTTCAGGTATCCCGCGGCGCGTAAGTTTTCCGGAGATATCCTGATGGGCGCGGCCATTGGCGTTTTGGCGGTATTCAGGTCCATGTATTTTTATTTTCTGCCTTTTGTCTGTTTATGGGAACTGCTGTTTTTTAGAAAAATCAAAATCATGCCAAAATTACGGCATCTTTTCACAATAGCGTTGATTTGTGTGGTGGTCATAGGGGGTGTTTTTTACGCCTTCAACAACAAGATATCTTTACTGAATCGCAATAAAGCGCAATGCCTGTGGACGACAGGGCGTTTTATACATCCGTTCCAGTATGTGGGAAATCAGAGGCTGGCTGACTTCGGCGTCAACCCCTTCCGGAGCCCGAAGGAATCACTGGACGCGATCATGCGGAAGCCTTTTGAATTTCTTGTGCTCGCGGTAAAGATATATCCGTTAAGGGTTGCGGCGTACTTTGAAACCGGCCAATTCGGTTTTTTTGACCCTATATACATGGTAAACCCCGTTAAGATTGAAAATAAGTTCGCTTCCACCCTGGAATTTTATTTTACGCTCTTTTTCCTTATCGGCCTTGCCGGGTGTGTTTTCAGGAAGGGGGTATTAAATTCACCGGTTTTTTTAGTACTGGTTTTTCACGTGTTGTTTTTCTCCGTTCTCCTATTTCACCCGTCCCCCAGATTAAAGGAAATTTCCACCCCCGTCATCTATCTCATAGGAAGTTTCGGGGCTTATCTGGCGTTTAATTTTTTAACCACGAATAATTATATGCGGCTTTCCGGCGAAGCGTAAACAGAAAAAGATCATGCGTATAGGAAATAAACGTTTTGTATTGCTTATTGTGGCATTATCCGTTGTTATCAAGCTTATCTTTCTGTTCGCCTCCGGCGCGCATGATTCCCCCGGTGTTTTTGAATATGAGCAAGTCGCTAATAATCTTTTGGATGGAAAAGGGTTTTATTACGTACGCGCGGGGGTGAAATATTACGGCGGAATCGCGCCCGCGTATCCGATTTTGTGCTACAGCTTATACAAACTGTTCGGCCACCATACCATCCTGATCGTCGCGCTGCAAATACTCGTGACATCGTTTTTGGCGATACCGGTATACCTTATAGCGCGTGCCGTGTTCAGCGAGAAAACGGCGCGGCTTTCAGCCTTTTTATGCGCCATTCAGCCGCAGCTTATAATATATTCGACAACCAAATTACATTCCATGAATGTTTACGCTTTTATTTTCGCGTTTATGATCCTGGCGTTTTTAAAACTCAGGGATGATCCGGCACCGCGAAACATATTTTTTACGGGTTTTATCGTCGGACTGGCCGTTCTTTTCAGGGTCACAAGCCTCGCGCTGGCGCTTCTCGCGGCTGTCTGGTTTTGTTTTACGGCGCGATGCGGGAACAGAAAAAAATTTCACGCCTTGGCGCTGATCATTTTGATTTCTTTTATTCTGGGTTTGCCCTGGGGCGTAAGAAACTATGTTGTTTTTGGCAGGCCCGTTTTTCTCCAGACCAATAAATGGGAGTCATTATGGTATGGGAACATGCCGGGCTCAAGCGGTTCGCTTTACACGGAAGGCGGTGTGTCAATCCCGGAAAAGGGGCGCAAAGATCTACCGGAGAATTTTTTTGAGATGAATGAAAAAGACCAGGGTGAATGCCTGAAAAAATTAACCATTGGTTATTTCAGAAAAGACCCCGCCGCTTTCGCGGGCAGGATCTTTAAAAAAATAGGTTATTTCTGGTATTTTTCGCCTTACCAGGGAAGCCTTTACCCGAAAAACTGGTTTGCTTTATACAGGATTTACTATATTTTTGTGCTTACGCTTGCCGTTTTCTCTATAATTCGCTGTTTTACGGGCAGAAGGAACGTCGACAGGAACGCCGTAATGCTTATATTGCTTTTATTTCTCGCGATAACAGGGGTACATTCGCTGTATTTTGTTGAGGGAAGGCACAGGTGGTCCATAGAAAGCCTTCTTTTGATATTTACGGCTGACGGTTTTTTTATTTTGAAAGACATTTTTAAGCGCGTAATAAAACAGAGAAATTCCGCATGAAAATTTTATTTGTTTTTCCGTCATCTTACGGCGGGTACGGAATTAACGAAGCGACCGAGCAGCCTCCCCTTGGCATAGGTTACCTGGCTTCCATCGCCCAAAGGGCCGGTTATAAAGCCGGGGTACTTGACTCGAATTTTTTAAAACACACCCCCGGCCAGGCCGTGGAAGCCATAAAACAAAAAAAACCCGATATCGTTTGCCTTTCACTCGCCGCGTTTAATTTCCGCTCCGGCCTGAAAATAGCCGGGTTACTGAAAAAAACCATACCCGGTGTTTGCGTAATCGCCGGCGGCGCGCACCCCAGCGCCCTTATGGAGAAAACCCTGGATAAAACAACTTCCATAGACGCGGTTGTTTTCGGGGAAGGGGAGTCAACATTTTTAGAAATAGTCAAAAGAATGGGCAAGGGTGTTAAGGATTTTTCGGGTATTGACGGAGTTATTTACAGAGACGGCCCCGCTATAGTAAAGAATAAAGCGCGGGAACCTATCATGGACCTGGATACACTGCCTTTTCCGGCATTTCACCTTTATCCGGAATTATCCGGTTATCACAGGAGGGCGCTTCGGCTGCCTGCCGCTCCCATATTGACAAGCAGGGGCTGTCCCTTTGAGTGCGTTTTTTGCTCAAGGGCTGTTTTCGGAAGAAGGGTGCGTTACCGTTCGGCGGAAAATGTGGTTTCCGAAATCGACTATCTCGTAGAGCGCTTTGGCATCAGGCAGCTTGACATAGTTGACGATAATTTCATAACTTATAAGCAGCGCGCGGTTCGCATCCTTGAGTTACTTTGTGACAAAGCGTATAGGTTAAGCATAAATCTTCAGAGCGGTGTCAGTGCGCGCCTGGTGGATAAAGAGATAATAGGATTGATGAAAAAGGCGGGTGTTTACAGGATCGCTTTTGGCGTCGAGTCAGGTAACAGGCGTGTGCGCGAGATAATAAAGAAAAACGAGGATCTCGGCGTAGTCGAAAAATCGATTCAGCTCGCGAAAAAGGCCGGAATACGCGCGGACACTTTTTTTATGATAGGATTACCCGGGGATACCCCTTTATCGATGGAAGACACGATAAATTTCGCGAAAAAAACCGATCCCCACACCGCGAATTTTCACATGGTTGTCCCGTTTCCGGGGACGGAATTGCATAGCATGATAAAACAAAACGGAAAATTCCTGAGAAACACGGACGGCGGCATAAAAAGCGGATATAATTACCCGGAAGCGTTTTATGAGCTGGGAAGCCTCAAGAAAAAAGATATCGAGAAGTATTATAAAAAAGCGTATCGGAATTTTTATTTTCGCCCGAAAAAAATATTACAGACCCTGTTCAGTATAAGAAGTTTTGAGGAGTTAAAGTGGTTGTTCAGGACGGGGTTCCTCGTCGTTTTCTCATTATTCAGAAAGAGGGACGGATGAAGCCCGGAAAACTTTTTTTGCCGGAAAAAAAGTATTTTGCCGGAAAATGGGGAGACGGTGAGCTTGATCTTTTGTCCCGTCTTATTTATCATCCGGTATACGGATTGATTTACCGCCACCGGTACAGAATGGCGTATTCCCTTATGGAAAAGCAGGATATCTGCCTGGAAATCGGATGCGGCTACGGCTGGTTTTTACCCGCTTTGGCGAAAAAGGTCAGCCGGATGCACGCCCTGGACATACACCCTCACCTTTCCAGGGTAAAAGGTGTTTTAAGAAATGAGGGTTTAGGGGAAATCGGCCTTGCCCGTGGCAGTATTCTTCATCTGCCTTATAAGGATGACGCTTTTAGCGCGGTTGTGTGCCTAAGCGTGCTGGAGCATATGAATGAGGTTACCCGGCCCCTTCTTGAGATTAAACGCGTGCTTAAAAAAAATGGGAGGCTGATCGCGGGGTTTCCGGTTAAAAACCGTATAACAAGGGCGCTTTTTAAACTGATAGACCGTGATGACCACGCGATACATCCGCAGGGCCATAAGGCGCTGATCGGTAATTTAAAGAGATATTTTTTACCAAAAAGAAAAATTGTTTTTCCGCTGAATATACCGGAGGATTTCGCGTTGTATTTTATAGGGGAGTTTATAAATGAAAACTGAAGAGATCAGAAAACATTTTGACGCGGTAGCCGCGCAATACGACACCTATAAGAAAAGAAACAAATATTACCACACCCGGGTGAGGAAATTTTACAAAGAAATTATTCCGGAGCGTTCCCGGGTCCTTGAGGTGGGGTGCGCTACCGGAGATTTGCTCGCCGCGGTAAAACCCTCTTACGGCCTGGGCATAGACATAAGCGGAAAAATGATAGAGGAGGCGAAAAAAAAACATACGAATCTTGATTTTAAACAGGGTAAGATGCGTGATTTACCGCCTCGAAACGATTTTGATTTCATAATTCTCTCAAATCTCCTGGATTATGTGGAAGATATTTACGATTTTTTTAAACGACTTAAAGATTGGGCAAACGATGAAACCAGAATAATTCTAAACAATGTAAATCCTTTATGGGCGCCTGTTATCCGTCTTGGCGCGAAATTTTGGCTGCGAACGCCGGACGCGAGGCGAAATTTTGTTACGCTGCGGGATGTGTGCGGCCTTCTTGAAACGCTGGACTTCGATATTTCCGAAAAAGGTTTTAGATTGATTTTCCCGCTTTATATACCGCTTTTTTCCAATTTCGTGAATAAGGTGTTGCCAAGGTTATACGGGATTAACAACCTATCGGCGGTTCAGTATGCCGTGTGCAGGAAAAAGCAGCGCGGCTCCAAAAGGAACGAAATGTCATGTACGGTGGTCATACCCTGCCATAATGAGGAAGGCAACATAGAGGAGTGCGTCCGCCGCACCCCCGCCCTTGGCGTGTTTACTGAAATCATTATAGTGGACGATGGTTCCACAGACGGTACGTTTCAGGCCGCGGAAAAAGCGCGCGAAAAAGATTCGAGGGTCCGGGTAATAAGGATTGAAGGAAATAGGGGAAAAGGAAACGCCGTCAAAACAGGTTTCGATAACGCGCGCGGGGAGATCCTTATCATCCTGGATGCCGACATGGCGGTTAGCCCCGAGGAGGTACGAAAATTTTTCAACGCGATCGCCGACGGCAAAGCTGAATTCGTAAACGGCACGAGAATGATTTATCCTATGGAAAAAGAGGCCATGAAGTTCGCCAATTACATAGGCAATAAAATGTTCGGTATTTTGACAAGCGTCATTATGTGCCAGCGTAATACCGATACGCTCTGCGGGACAAAGGCCGTTAGAAAGAGGCATTATAAACACATGGAGATGAACGATTGCAAATGGGGGGATTTCGATCTTCTCTATGGCGCGGCCAGGCAGAAATTGAAAATGGTGGAAATGCCCGTGCATTACAAGAAAAGGACAAGCGGTTCGTCCAAGATGAAGGCGCTTAAGCACTCTTTTGGCATGCTGCAGAGGTGTTTCGCGATGTTCCGCAACCTGGAATAGTATATTAACAATCCATTATCACCCGGGAGTTACTATGGAAGCGACGTTAAAATATAGAGGCAGGGTTATAAGCGAAGGCATAAGCCCCTTTGTAAACGCGAAAAGCAGGATTTTGGATATAGGATGCGGAAACGGGGTTATAGCGTCTGAAATAGCCAAATATTTCAAGTGTTCGGTTACCGGCACCGATGTATGCGAGTATCTCGTAAAAGACATAAAATTCAGGAAAATGCCGGATCAAAAAACTTTGGATTTTAAAAATAAGGAATTTGACCTGGGCCTTTTCAATGATGTATTGCACCACGTTCCTTTTGAAAACCAGATAGTACTGATAAAAGAGGCGTTGAGGGTATGTCACGGCGCGCTGATTTTTGAAGTCAAACCGACACTGGCCGCCAAAATTGCCGAGTATCCGCTTAACTGGGTAAATAACATGAATGTCCCTATCTTGCTTACTCATAGAGACAAAAATAATTGGCTGCGTTTGTTTGAAAGGCACAACCTGTGCTGCGAATTTTATCCGATAAAAAAACCCGCTTTCTGGTATCCTTTCATCAATTATCTTTTTTACCTTAAAAATCGGTGAAGCCGGGTCAAAACCGCGGGAAATCCACCTTTTCATTTTTTCTAACATTTTACCACCCAGCATATAATTTTATGGATATATCTCTGATTATATAGTAAAATACTGTTTACCTAAAAACCCGTTCAGGAACTTTTTTTGATGGAGAACAGGACAGTATGCTGAAGAACGAAGATATCATTTGTATATCCAGTATAGACTGGGATTTTATCTGGCAGGGTCATCAGGAAATCATGACGCGCTTTGCCCGAAACGGCAACAGGATCCTTTTTATTGAAAACACGGGGGCCCGCGTTCCCGGATTCAGGGATCTCAAAAGAATCAAAAATAGGATCGCGAACTGGAGAAAGGGAATTTACGGCATAAGGAAGATAGAAAATGATCTTTACGTATATTCCCCCTTGATCCTGCCTTTTCCGTATCTGAAGATAGCCAGATTTATAAACAAACGGATTATATTTTCCGTTCTTTTCAGGTGGTTAAAAGCGGTGGGTTTCAGGGAGCCGGTTTTCTGGGTGTTTCTTCCGACCGGCCTGAGCCTCGATCTAATAAACGCGATAGAGCCAAAAGTCGTTGTGTATTACTGCATAGACTCTTTTCAGGCCAGTTCAAAAGACGCCGGAAAAATAAAAAAGACCGAACTTCAGATGATAAAAAAATCGGATCTTGTTTTCGCCACCAGCGAAGAACTTTTGAGTTATTGCAAAAGGCACAACAAAAGAGCCCATTATTTCCCTTTCGCCGTGAATATTGAGAATTTTCAAAGGGTACTCAATGAAAAAAACACTACCCCGTCCGACATGAAAAATATGAAACGCCCTATTGCCGGTTATGTGGGGGGCGTTCACAAATGGATAGATTTTGAACTGATAAAGAACGCCGCCGTTAAAAACAGAAATATTTCTTTTGTTTTTTGCGGCCCGATTCAAACAGACGTTGCCGGGGCCGGGGCTTTACCCAATGTTTTTTTTCTCGGCCAAAAAGGCCCGAATGAGCTGCCCTCTTACGTGAAGGAATTCGATCTGGCGCTTATTCCGTACAGGATTACGGAATATACGCGTAATGTGTATCCGACTAAACTTAATGAATATCTTTCCCTGGGGAAAACGGTTATATCCACGAATTTGCCGGAGATAAACAAATTCAATAAAGAAAACGGAAATATCGTAAAAATCGCGGAAAACAATGATGATTTCGCCGGATATGTAGCTGAATCCGCCGGTAAACCGGCTGACGCCGGCGATAAAACCCTGGCGATGCAAATAGCGGCAAAAAATTCATGGGCAAAAAGGATTGAACGGATGTCCTCGCTCATAGAGGAAGCCGCCGGTAGAAAAAATATGGAAAAAGAGAAATCCTGGAAAGATAACCTGTCACGCCTTTACAGGACTTCTCGAAGAAAAGCCGTTCCGGTTGTGGTTGCGCTTGCGCTTTTCTACCTACTTGTTTTCTATACGCCCCTTTTGTGGCTTCTGGCGGGCCCATTAAAAATAAGCGATACAACGCCCCGCGCCGCGGACGCGATAGTGGTTCTGGGCGGCGGTGTAGGTGAGTCAGGCAGGCCCGGCCAGGGGCACGAGGAAAGGGTTGATTCTGCGGTCAGGCTGTACAGAGAGGGTTTCGCGGACAAAATCGTTTATTCCAGCGGGTATAGGCATATAATGAAAGAAGCGCGTGTCATGAAGGCGCTTTCAGTGTTTCTCGGCGTTGACGAGCGGGATATCATACTCGATGAATTGCCTGTCAACACGTACGAGATGGTCGCGGATCTGAAAAAAATCCTTACCGAGAAAGGCTGGAAAAAAGTGATATTGATAAGCTCATCCTATCATATGCGAAGGCTGAAACTACTGTGCGATAGAGGCCTGGGAAACACAACCGTTTACTTTATCCCTGTTGAGAAAAGCAGTTTCTACCGGCGTGGCCGGCGCGTTCAAATGAGACAGATAAAAGGAATAATTCACGAGTATCTCGCGATACTCTACTACAAATTAAAAGGGTACGTATAGCGGAAAGGAACATAATATGGGAATAATAAAAAACAGAAAGCTTTTCGGTGTTTTAAATCCGCTGGATATCTTCATAATCGTTTTTATCCTGCTTATTGTATTACCGGCACTTCATTTTTATATTAAATTCAACGAAAAAGGTTTTGCCGAGCAGAAGGCGCTGGAGAGGTATTTGCAGCAGCAGGAAAGAGTTGATTTTCAGGCCAGGGACGAAAACAGGGGATCGGTGGAAGTAGGCGCCTCGTTCAAAAATCTTACCGAAGAAGCCCTTAAAAAGATAAAGGTTGGTGATAAAGAAATTCTTCCGGACGGGACGGTACTTGCCGAGATCTTATGGCTCGGGAAACCGGAACCGGATTATTATTTCATCAATAACCTGAAGAAAAGCAAAAGTGAGTATAGGCGCATGATGCTGAATAACGAATTATATTCCTTGCCGGCCAAACTGAAATTAGAGGGTTTCATTTATTCCAACATGTTTTATTACAAGGCCGTAGCCGAAGACGCGCTTGCCAGGCACCCTTTTTTTACAGACAGGTACAGAGTGGATTTTGTAATCGAGACGTTTCCGTTTAAAGAAGGTAATTAATGTTTGCCCGGTTGCTGCCGGAAAGTTTTCTGGCGAAAATTATTTTAAAGATGACGGTTTGTCTAAAAAAAATCTGCCTGCAACAGGCAAAAGAGAGCGCGATAATCAATTTCCTGTTCGGCGGGAACGGGCCTCGTCCCGAGACTTGTACGGGGACGGGCCCTATTGTCAGGCATAACGCCTTGGAGAGATCCGTTCCCATCGAGACTCGCGCGAAAGTAAAAGTGATACGTATCATAGCGAGGCTTAATATCGGCGGGCCGGCGAGACACGTCGCCATTCTCTCGGAAGGATTAAACAAAAATAGCTATGATTCTACGCTTCTTTACGGAAATCTCGGTAATGGCGAAGGCGACATGTCGTATCTCGCGAAGGAAAACGGAATAAAATCTGTTTTTATCCCTGAACTTGTGAGGGAAATAAGCCCGGTTAAGGATTTCCTCGCATTCGTCAGGATTTTTTCCATAATACGAAGGGAAAAGCCGGATATAGTCCATACGCATACCGCGAAAGCCGGCGCTTTAGGCAGGATCGCCGCGATACTGGCGGGGGTTCCCGTAAAGGCGCACACCTTTCACGGACATGTATTTTACGGTTATTTCGCCGGGTGGCTGACCCGGTTGTTTTTGTGGGCCGAAAGGATCCTGGCGTTTTTTACGGACTGTATTATTTGCGTCAGCGAGAATCAGAAAAAAGAGCTTTTAAATACTTTTAAAATCGGCAATGATAAAAAATGTGTTGTTGTCAACCTGGGATTTGAATTAGATGATTTTTTGCGTAAAAACGAAAACCTCAACGAGTTCCGGCTGGAACAAGGGATCGGTAAAGACGAGATTCTTATCGGGGCCGTAGGGCGACTCGTGCCGATAAAAAATCACAGGATGCTTATAAAAACCGCCGAACGCCTGAAATTTCATATGCGGCCCGAAAGTTTCAGCAAAGTGAGATTTGTTTTAATAGGCGACGGTCCCGAAAAAACGCGTTTAATAGAATACGCGGTGTCAAAAGGCGTCGAGGACAAAATTGTTTTTGCGGGATGGATAAAAGATATGAGGCAGGTGTATACCGGGCTTGATATCGTGGTCTCGACATCAAGAAATGAAGGGACCCCTTTATCGCTTATTGAGGCCTTCGCTTCGGCAAAGCCGGTTATCGCGACGAATGTCGGGGGCGTAAGGGATGTCGTGAGGGATATCGGCATCCTGGTTGACAAAGATGATGAGGACGGGTTTGCGCGCTGTTTATCGGATCTTATCGCCTCACCCGCCAGGCGCGACGAAATTGGAACAAAAGGCAGGGAATATATCGCGCGAAGGTTTTCAAGAGAAAACCTGATCGCGCGGATTGAAAAACTTTACGAAAAACTTTTGAAAAAGAAAGGACTCCGCATATGAAAATACTGGTAACGGGGGGCGCGGGTTTTATAGGAAGCCATCTTTCCGAAGCCCTTATAGAAAAGGGGCGTGAGGTTTACGTTGTCGATAATTTTTCCACGGGCAGCGCGAAAAATATTGCCCGGCTTGCCGGGTCTAAGCGGTTTCATTTTAAAAAAGGCAGCGTAACAGATGAGAAAACAATGAAAAAGCTTATAAAAAAGGCCGATGTCATATTTCATCTGGCGGCGGCGGTAGGCGTCAAATATATCATAGATCATCCGCTTGAGTCCATGAATACGAATGTCCATGGCACCGAAACTGTTTTAAGGCTGGCAAACGCGCTCGGCAACAAGAAGGTTTTCCTTGCTTCCACTTCCGAAATTTATGGCAAGGACCGGGGCGGTAGATCCACTTTCGCGGAAACAGACGACAGGCTGTTAGGGTCTACGACCAAATGGAGATGGAGCTATTCCTGCACCAAGGCATTGGACGAGTTTTTATCGCTCGCGTATCATAGAGAGAAAAAACTGCCGGTTGTAATAGGCAGATTTTTCAATACCTGCGGCCCGCGCCAGTCGGCCCGTTACGGCATGGTGATACCGCGTTTTGTCAAACAGGCGCTTTCAAACAGGCCGATTACGGTATTCGGGGACGGAAAACAGACAAGGTGCTTTTTATATGTGGGAGACGCGGTAAACGCCGTGTTGGGCCTGGCCGGGGCGGGAAAGGCGGTAGGTAAAATTTTCAACATCGGAAACCCCAAAAGCATTTCCGTACTCGGCCTTGCCGAAAAAATTAAAAAGCTTACAAATTCAAAATCAAAAATCATATTTGTTCCGTACGAAAAAGTATATAAAGTGGGATTCGAGGATATGCGCCACCGCAGGCCGGATATATCGAAGATTGAGTCGTTTACGGGATTTGCCCCGACAGTCGGCATCGATGAATTATTAAGGGAAACAATAAAATATTTCAGGGCATAAAAGGACCAGATGGCTACGATACAGGATATAATCGGCGCGTTTTTTATAGCGGCCGTGGTTTCTTACGGGTTTACGCCGTTAGCGCGCCAGATCGCTTTCAAGATAAAACTTGTCGATCACCCGAATAACAAAAAATCCCACGCGCACCCGACGCCCTTACTGGGCGGCCTTTCCATGTTTATGGCGTTTTTCGCGGCGGTTTTTTTCACCACGGATATGAACAATTATATTTTTGGGATTTTTCTTGGAAGCGCTATTCTTCTGGTTTTAGGCGTCATAGACGACAAGCTGGGAATGATGCCGAAGATGAAATTATCCGGCCAGATCTTTGTGGCTCTTATAGTCTATAAGACCGGCATAAGGGTCGCCACATTTGAAGATTATTATCTCAGCATGTTTTTTACCTGTTTCTGGATCGTGGGCATTACCAATGCTTTTAATCTCCTGGACAATTTAAACGGGCTCTCGGCCGGTATCGCGGGCATTTGCTCGGTTTTTTTCGGAATAATAGCTCTTATGAATTCCCAGGTTTATATAGCCGTTCTTTCTTTTGCCGCAGCCGGGGCATGCCTGGGATTTTTGAAGCATAATTTTCCCAAGGCGAGAATTTTTATGGGGGATTCCGGCAGTATGTTTCTCGGGTTTATACTGGCATGCATAGCGGTTCTCGGAAGCTGGGAAACCGAAAGAATAAGTTTATCATTGTCGTTACCGATCCTGATCCTGGGATACCCTATATTTGATACTACGCTTGTGACAATTTTGAGAATACGCGAAAAACGCCCCGTTTTTTTAGGCGGTAAAGACCATTCTTCGCACATTCTGGCGTCTCTGGGCTTAAGGAAAAAAAGGGCGGTTCTCATTACGTATGTAATTTGTATCCTGCTCGGGCTTAGCGCCCTTGTGGTGTCCGGGGCCCCGCTCTGCATAGCGGTTTCAACCCTTGTTGTTACGGCCGCAATGATGTTGAGCATAGGCGTCTATCTGGCGGTTATCAGGTTAAGAAGCGCCAAGGTGCGGCGGAAGAATGGGCACGGATAAGAATACCCGCGCTTACCCGCCTTCGCCAAGGCCGCGGCGGGCAGGCGTGCGGGGAATACACGAAAACGCTACAGGCATAAAGTTGTAGAGGAACGAATATGGACAAAAAAAAAGTCGTATCAATGTTAGATAAAGCGATAGAGTGGTCACTCTACATGATGCTGTTCTGCCTGCCATTTTCGAAGACGATACTGGAAATCGCGATAACCGTTGCGTTATTCGCCTGGATCACGAAAAAGATTTTGCTTAAGGATTTTCGGCTCAAGAAAACCCCGCTCAATATTTTGCTTTTCGCGTTTTTCGCGGCCTGCTCGGTTTCAATCATAAACTCCGATAATAAATTTTTGACCTTCTACGCCGTTATCACAAAATGCCTCAAATGGATTATTTTGTATTTCATAATAATGGAAGAGATCGTTTCCGAAGTGAAATTAAAAAATCTTCTCAAAATCGCCTTATTATCCGGCGTGATAATCGCCGCGGATGCCTATATACAATGGTATCTGACGCATGTTGATTTACTTCGCGGCTACCCCGCTTTTAAATATCTCTCACCGCTTACCTGGAACGGGCCCTTTCGGGGTTTTCCCACCGGTTCTTTCCCGTTCCCGAATGATTTTTCGGCGTGGATATTGGTGCTTCTTATACCGGCCCTGGCTATGCTCATATACGGTTTTGCCGGCATATACGCGCGATTCGGCCTGGGGTTTTTTTCAATAGGCCTGCTGCATCTTCTTTTCCTGGCAAATACAAGAGGCGCGTGGCTCGGGTTTGCGGCATCCCTCGCTTTGATTATTAATTTAAAAAAAATAAAATTTCTTTTGATATTTTTTTTATTGATTCTCGCGATTTTGCCTTTTTTGCCGAAGCAAAAAATAAATGATATTTTTGGCACAAGCAGTTCCAGGGACAGGATTAGTATGTGGAGAACCGGGTGGGATATATTTTTGGAACACCCGATAATAGGCAATGGGATGAACACTTTTTTCGGAAAATTCATGGAATTTCGGGAAGACGAGGCCAGAGGAAAAATGGGAAGTTACGCCCATAACGGGTTCCTGCAGATAGCGGCGGACACGGGAATTATCGGCCTTACGGTTTTTCTCGCGCTTATATTACGTGTTTTTCACGGCGCGTTTAGATTTATAAGATCTTGCGAAGATAGATTTTATCGCCCGCTTGCCTTAGGGCTAAGCGGCGGGCTGCTGGCTTTTTTGGTGCATAGTTTTTTTGATACAAACCTGCAATCCCTGCCGCTTGTTGCGTTATTCTGGTTTAATGTCGCGATTTTAATGAATACCCCGAACATATGTGCAAAAAGTACGGGAAAATCCTGGTCGTAAATACTTTCGGTATCGGCGATGTTCTTTTTTCCACGCCGATGATAAAGGCGTTAAAAGCGCGTATTCCCGGTGCTCGTATAGACGCGATGTGCAACGAGAGGGGCCGGCGCATACTGCAATACAATCCTGACATAAACGAGATTATTGTATTTGAGAAAGACGATTTTCGGGCGGCGTTCAAAAAATCAAAATTCAGTTTCGCGGCAAAAACGATTCAGTTCATAAAGGCGATACGCCGCAGGGAATACGACCTGGCGATAGACCTGTCGCTCGGGCACCAGATTTCTTTGGTTCTTTCGCTTGCCGGCGTAAAAAAAAGAATAGGCTTTAATTACAGGAACCGGGGAAGATTTCTGACGGACAAAATGAATATAGGCGGTTTTAACGATAAGCATGTGGTTGAGTATTATCTGGATATTTTGAAATTGATCGGCATAGAAAAAATTTACGAGAAAAACCTGATGCTTCCGCTTTCTTCGAAAATCGTGTTATGGTCGGACTCTTTTCTCGCTCAAAAAGGCCTGACTGATAAGATACTGGTTGGGCTTGCGCCCGGCGGGGGTAAAAGTTGGGGTAAATACGCCGTTTACAGGCGATGGGATCCGTCGAATTTCGCTTATCTGGCGGAGAAAATATCAGCAAAGAGAAAAGGCGTACATTTTCTTATTTTTGGGTCACCCGAAGAAAAAGATATAGCCCGGTCCATGGAAGGCGGCCTTACGGGCAAAATCACGAATCTTTGCGGGAAGCTGTCTCTTTCCGAGGTTATAACGCTTATCGGGAAGTGCGCGCTTTTGATATGCAATGATGGAGGCCTTCTGCATATTGCGGTTAGCCAGGGGGTGAAAACAGTTTCTATTTTTGGCCCGGTGGATGAAAAAATATACGGGCCATACCCTTCATCCGCTAGGCACATAGTGGTGAAGGCCGAAAACGTTCGGTGCAGGCCGTGTTATAAAAACTTTAAGCATAGAATGTGTGAAACGCATCATTGCCTTAAGAAAATAGACAAAAACAAGGTATTAAAACTGGCGGAGGCGAGCCTTGAAATGTGACATAATCATCCCTATATGGAACCAGCCGCGGTTTACCCGCGAGTGCATAGAGCATGTAACGGAAAATACCGTTTTCCCTTACAGGCTCATATTGATTGATAACGCGAGTTCCGCCGAAACGCGGGAATACCTTGAAGGCCTGAAAAACAAAAGAGGCGGCGGTGTTATTTTAGTCAGAAACAAGGAAAATCTCGGATTTGTAAAAGCGGTGAATCAGGGGCTTAAGCTTTCCGCGGCGCCTTATGTGTGTATATTGAATAACGACACGCTTCCGGCTTCCGGCTGGCTTTCCGAACTTGTTGAGTTCGCCGACAAATACCGTGACGTAGGGTTGTTGAATCCGCTTTGCGGCGGCCATGCCGTCCGAAAAATGACAGTAAACGAATACGCCGGTTTTATTTCCAATCTAAACAAAAACAAATACATGGAGATGAACCAGTGCCAGGGTTTCGCGATGCTTATGAAAAGGGAGCTCATGGATAAAATCGGTTACCTGGATGAGGACTTCGGCCTGGGCGGGTTTGACGATACGGATTACTCGATGAGGGCCCATCTGGCCGGTTTTAGATCCGTATGCGTTTACTCATCTTACGTATACCACAGGGAGCACGCTTCATTTGATACAATGGGAGACAGGAAGAAGATACAGAATAAATCCGAAAAGGAATATTTCAGGAAGTGGCCCCGGCATAAGAGGGTGGCGGTTATTTTTTCCGAATCAAAAAATGCCGGCGAAGAGGAAATAAAAAATGTTTTAAACGCGTGCCTTTTTTTGGCCCGCAAATGGTGCTGGGTAAACCTCATGGTATTCGGAAATAAACATACGCCGGAAAGAATAAGCGCCGTAAAGAGGAAAATGGGTTTCCCACTTCACCAGAATATAAAGTTTAATTTTTTAAAAAGCGGGATAAAAATACTGGAGGTGTCGGCGCGTATTCTGGAAAGGTCTTTTGGCAGGAAAAAGAGAAAAAAATATGACGCGGTTATATACGGGGAAAATAAAAAAGCGTTTTTATTGGAAGCGTTATGCGGGATTCACAAATGCCGCTTGCTGAAGATAAGCTTTAAAAAGGCGCAAATCCGGGGCCGGGCCTTTACCGAAAGTTCGATAGAGACAGACCTTGGCCGGACATTGGGCCCACCCGGTGAAAGGCCTGTCCCCGCGGAAGTTGCGAATTTACTTGCCGAACTTCGCTCGTACGGGGACAGGCCTTTTTTATCTGACAATGCGGCCTATCCCCGCCTAGGGCCCAAATGCGATATAATCCTACCTGTCTGCGACCAATTCGAATTTACGAAGAAATGTGTAGAGAGCATAGTGAGAAATACCGACTCGCCTTTCCGGTTGATCATAATCAATAACGGAAAAAATCCGGACACAGGTAAACTTTTAGAGGATTTAGAGCGAAACAGGGACGTGGAAACTGTAATAGTGCGCAATGCCCGTAACGTCGGCTGGGTTAAAGCGCTTAATAAGGGAATAGAGCTTTCCCGCGCCCCTTATGTGTGTTTTCAGAACGACGATACGGTTGTGACACATGGATGGCTGCGGAAAATGATCGGCATACTTGAATCAAGACCTGATTTTGGCATGATTAACCCGGCGTGGGAAGGCCGGCCGGCCGGCGTATCCATAGAGGGCTTCAATGCCGCGCTTGAGAAGCGGCGGAAAAGGCGTTTTATAGAGACGGATTGGTGCCGCGGGTTCTCGGTAGTGATCAAACGCGCTGTTATCGAAAAAATCGGCAAGGTGGATGAGGTTTACGGGCTTGCGTATTTTGATGACGTGGATTATTCGGTCCGTGCTATCGAAGCGGGATTCATCACGCTTGTGGCGCTTGATACTTATGTATATCACCATAGAAATGTTACATTTTTTGAGGTTTTAAAAGGCGGGAAATGGAATGAACTGCACGAAAAAAATAAACTTATCTATTATAAAAAATGGGGAAGGCCCCTCAAAATCATGATAATTCTTGGCAAAAAAATATGGAAAAACGAATTAATCCTTAACCGCGTTGAAGACACCGTGTTTTACCTGGCGCGGAAACAGCACCACATTGACATATGGAGCCCCCGTAAATTAAAAGGGAGGTTCCTGCATACGAATGTCAGATTAAGGGTTTTCAGCGGTTTTTTGACAAATGCTTTTTCAGCTTTTTGCCTGTATTTGAACGGGAGGAAAAAATCCGGTAAAAGATATGATATCGTGTTTAGAAACACAGAAGACCCTTCTTTTCCGGAATTTGCGAAAGAGACAGCGGACAGGATGAAGGAAGGAACGAAGGAATTAATTCATGTCGACATGTGATATCATAATCCCCGTATGGAACCGTTTGGAGGACACAAGGGAATGTATAGGGTCAGTTGAGCGAAATACGCTATTTCCCTATAATCTGGTGATAATCGATAACGGAAGCGGAGAAAAAACCGCGGGTTATCTGCGGGGACTGGCAAAAAAGCGCAAAAAGCGAATTTTACTGGTAAGAAACGAAAAGAACGAAGGTTTTGTAAAAGCCGTAAACAGGGGTATTTCTTTATCCGGGTCGGAATTCGTGTGCCTGCTGAATAATGACACCGTTGTCGCCTCCGGCTGGTTAAAGGCCTTAATAAACGTGATAAACAGGGACGCGTCAATCGGCATCGTGAATCCTTCAAGCAATACCCTTGGCCAGAGATTGCCGAGAGGGAAAAGCCTAAAGCGGCACGCCGAGGAAATAAGGGAAAGCGGGGATAAATTCGTAGAAACCGGCAGCGCTTTTGGATTCTGTATGCTGATGAGGAGAAAGCTTTTTAACGAAATAGGGATTTTCGACACCGGGTACGGGTTTGGCAATTTTGACGATACCGATTTATCTCTGCGGGCGAAAAAAAAAGGTTATAAAACAGTCAGGGCGTTCGCCTCGTACGTATATCATAAAGAGCAAAGGTCTTTTAATCTGCTCAAGGGTTTTAAAAGAGATTTTTCGAGAAACAGGCGCGTATTCGAGGCAAAATGGGGCGGAACAAAAAGAACGATCGTTGTCCTTGGGGACGTAAACGCGGAATCGCTGAATTATCTGAGAGATATTTTAAGGCAATACGCGAAAGAAAAATCGTGGGTATATATCATTTCGCCGCCTTTCAAGACAACAGAATTCTTCGAAAGGCACTCTAACCTGTCCTTTTATCATTTTACGCATTTGTTCTATGTTTTTTCTTTTCTGAAAATATTGTTTAAAAAGAAAAAACCCGACGTTATATACGCCGATAACGGTATTTTTCGCAATTTATTCGCGAAATTCAGGGCATTTCACTAAGCAGAAATCAAAAAATTGGACGCGGCATGAAGATAATCTTCATATATCCGTCACTTTCAGATACGGGTTTCAATATTGAAGGAGGATCTATTTTATTTAACCAGATGCACAGGGGGCTTTCGTGTCTGAGCTCTGTTTGCAAAAAGGCGGGGTTTAACGATATAGGGCTTATTGATTTACGGCTTTTGCGCGGCTGGGATGAATTCCGTGACAAAATCAGGCAGGAAAAGCCCGATATCGCCGGTATCACCATGATGAGCCCGGATTATGAATATGCATCAAAATGCGTTGACATAATCAAGGAAGTAAGCCCCCGCGTAAAAACCGTAGTGGGCGGAATGCATCCTACAGTCATGACATCGGAAGTGGCCGACAACATGAAAATAGACCACATAGTTACCGGGGAAGGAGAGAAGGCGTTTGTGGAATTGGTCAAGCGGGTAGAAAAAGGCGAACCCGCGGACAGGATTATCAGGGGTGAACTGGCCGATGTCAACGGGCTTCCGTTTGACGACAGGGAGTTTTTTGATTTTCTGGAGCAACCTTTTGATTTTTTCCTGCCGCTGCCATTCGCGACAATTCTGGCGGGCAGGGGATGCGGTTATAGCTGCCGGTTTTGCTCGCCGGCGGGCAAATTAATGCACGGATACCGTATTCGCCGGAGAAGCGTGGATAACGTGATAGAGGAATTGAAGCGCCTGCGCGATACCTACGGCATAAAGAGCGTGCAGTTTTGGGATGACTGTTTTACGGAAGATAAGGGATGGGTAATGGAATTTTGCGATAAGTACGCGAAAGAGGGTTTCGACCAGCCGTTTGTATGCCAGACCCGGGCGGATATAATTTCCAAAAATCCGGACATGATGAAAAGGTTAAAAAAGGCGGGCCTGGTAATGGCCGCTGTCGGGTTTGAAAGCGGGAATGACAGGGTGCTTAAATTTATGAATAAAGGCACCACGCTTAAGCAGAATTTACGCGCGGCGCGTATTTGCAAAACACTCGGAGTGAAGATATGGGCTTATATTATGTTTGGCGTGCCGACAGAGACAAATGAAGAGGCAGCGGACACCGTAAAAATGGTAAAAAAAATAAAACCGTACCGGACAAGCGCGGCTTTTTTCACCCCGCACCCGGGCAGTTTTTTTTATCAATATTGCGAAAAACACGGCCTTTCCCTGGTGGGCCAACACGATAGTTTTGTAAGATTTCCGGAAGTGGATAAACCGAAAATTAAAAATATAGATTACGGATTTTTAAAAAAAGAGGCGATCAAGGCGAAAAAAATGCCGTTTCGCGTAAAAGCAAGGATAAGAATGGAAAGGGTGCCGGCGCATAAAAAAAGAAAAACGTTTCTTCGCGAATTCACGAAGGCGGTTAAGGAAAATCCCGGATTGAACAAAATGGCCGTTTTGAGGCGTTTGCATAAAAGCAGGAGGGCCTGAAGGTGCGATGAAGAATGTTATAAAAAACATGTCGCTTCTTGCCGCTGCCTTTATAGTGATTTTTTTAACAGGAGAAATAATACTGAATGTGGCTGATTTTTTCAGCCGAAGGGATATTCGAAAAACGGATTCGCCTAAAGGGCAATTAAACCGGAGGGGGTTGATGCGCGATTCGAGGATGAACAGGTCCCATATCCCCAGTTTAAAGTTTATTTATGAGGCGCCGGATAAAAAGGAATTTAAAGTACCCGTTCAATATAGTTCAAAAGGTTTAAATGACGAGGAATATGCCTATCCCAAGCCTGAAGGCACCGGGCGTATAATCATACTCGGAGATTCCTTTACTGAAGCCATTCAGGTTGAAAGGGGAAGTAATTTTTGCGAGATCCTGGAGAATGAATTAAACGATACCCGGGCCCCGGAAAAAACAGAAGTCATAAATATGGGCGTATCCGGGTACTCGCCGATTCTTGAATACCTGTATCTTAAGAATGAGGGGTTAAAGTACGATCCGGATATGGTAATACTGTGTTTTTTTATGAATGACGTTTATGAGGATTCTGTTTATAAAGGCATGGCGGAATTTGATGAAAATGGGCTTCCGATTCGCGTTCACTGGAAGGGAAAGGATAAAATTTCCGCGCTTACCGGTTGGAAGAGAACCGAAAGGAAGGCGTGCAACGCGGTAAAGCGCGTTTTGAACAAGAGTAAATTCTATGTTTTCCTGAAAGAGAAAATATATATAGCCCTTAAAAAATCCGGCCTTAAAGAGAAAAAATCCGGCAGAAAGCAGTTTTTCATAATCGAAGGTTCGGAAGACGCCGAAGAAAGGCGGCTCTGGCAGGATACTTTCAGGTATGTGCTCGCGATAAGGAATCTCGCGGAATCACACGGCGCGAAATTCCTTTTCGTGGCAATCCCGATGGAAGCGCAGCTTTCGGATGATCCGGATGACGCGGCGTTTAACGCCTATTTTACGGGTACACCCGATTCCGGCCGGACAAATGCCGCGATTAAGGAATTTTGCGTTAAAAATAACATTGAATACATAAACCTTTTCGATTACTTCGCCGGCCGCGGCGCCGGGGATCTTTATTTTAAGCATGACGGGCATTTCAGACCCGCGGGCCACAGATTAACTGCGGAAATAATCAAAGAGCGTATCGGGCGGGGCATAAATCATGGCTAGGATAAGCGTAATAATGCCGACGTATAATTGCGCGGAATATCTCGGGGAATCGATAAGGAGCGTGTTTGATCAGTCGTATCAGGACCTGGAGCTTATAGTTGTGGATGGCGCCTCCGAAGATAATATAGATGGCGTTATAAAAGAATACGAGAAGGACAAGCGCCTCGTTTATCAAAAAATGCCGAAATGCAGCATTGCCGCCGCCCGGAATCGCGGTATTAAAATGGCGCGCGGTGAATTAATAGCATTTTTGGACGGTGACGATTTATTTCTCAGGGATAAGCTTTCAAAGCAGGTGAATTTTTTCGAGAAAAACAAATGTTTTGATATTTGTTATACGAATTCGATTTATTTCAATTCCGATACGGGAAAAGAAGAGCCGTGCACCTATTATCATTTCTCGGGGGATATTTTTTGCTACATAAAACGGAATAATTTTATACATCCCTCGGCCGTTATGGCAAGAAAAAAAATTTTTGATAAAGACCTTTTTAATGAGAAAATACCGCCGCATGAGGACTGGGAATTTTTTCTGAGGCTCGCTTATAAAGGGGTCAATTTTGCTTATATGAGGGAACCGCTCTCAAAAATAAGAGTAAGGGAAAAAAGTATTACTAAAAACGTGGAAATTATGAATCTTGCCAGAAGGGTCGTCGGTTTGATGGCCAGGGACTACTGGAAAAAATTTAAAAAAGAGAGATCTTTCACATCCTTAAAAGGCCTGAAGGCCGTGTTCCGGTATTTAAAATTTAAAATAGAAATTTTTTTAACGGGTTTTCCTAAAAAAGCCCGCTTTAACCGGCCGCTTGCCCGGGATCTCGTGTGCGGCGCGGGGGACAAAAAAAATGTCAAGAAGTAAAATATCGGCTGTTTTAATAACTAGGAATGAAGAAAAGAATATAAAAAGATGCCTCGAGAGCATTAAGTGGGTTGATGAGATAATTATCGTGGACGGCGAAAGCGCGGACAAAACGGTTGAGATCGCGAGGTCATACGGCGCGAAAGTGATCAATCACCGCTTTGAGGGCGATTTCGGAATGGAGCGTAACATCGGAAACAGGAACGCTTCCGGGGACTGGATTCTCGCTCTTGACGCTGACGAGGCGATACCGCCTGAAACGCGCGAAAAAATAGAAAATATTTTGGAAAATGGTTCGGAATTTGACGCGTACAACGTGCCGCGCTTGCAGTATTTTTTGGGAAAGGCGCTGATGCACGGTGGCCGCTATCACAGCATAATTAATTTTTTCCGAAGGGGCAAGGTAAAATTCGAGGGCAAGGTCCATCACCTCGTGCGCGTGGACGGCAGGGTAGGGCAATTTGAATACCCGATAGAGCATTATCCTTTTAATACCGTTTCGGAATTCATACAGAAACATAACCGCTATACGGATTATGAAGCGCTTGAGATGTTTGAGAAATTCAACGATACGTTGCTTCGAAAAGTAAAATATAACCTGACGGTTAAGCCCCTGAAAATGTTTATCAAGTCCTATTTTAAAAAGAAGGGACGCGCGGACGGCGTGATAGGGCTCATATTTTGCGTTCTTTTTTCATGGAGTTATTTCGTGCGGTGGGTGAAATACTGGGAATTATGCCGGAAAGAAGGAAAGGCATGAAGCGCGTATTTTGGACGCTTATAGCGGTTTCCTTACTGATATTTTTTGTACTTGCGCCGTTTATTTTAATGCTTGGTCCGGCCGGATTACGCGATTATCTTCACAGGGAGTTGGTTTACAAGGTTATAGCGGACAGGGTGACGTCCCGGGCGAAATCCGATAGAGAGAAAGCGTTAGGATTATTTTATTACGTGCACACCCATCTCTTTACCCCGGAAGGGGCCGAATCTGTGGATAAGCATCCGTTGAACGATTTGATAAGGGGAATCGGCTGGTGTGACCAGCAGGCGAATACCCTGATAACCCTGGCGAGAAAAGCCGGTATCAAAGGGCGCCTTATTTTTCTGCGGGGATACGCGATGAATTCACAGCACAGCGTTTGCGATTTATATATCGACGGAAAATACAGGATATTTGATCCCGAACAAGGTGTTTTCTTTCTTAATGAAGAAGGGGAAATCGCGACATTCGCGGATATCCGGGATAAAAATAGAAAGATAAGATCCGAGCAATTTGAAGCCCTGCGCGTGTTTCAGGAAAAGGGCCAGTTCCAAGCCATGTTTCTCCGGCTTTTCGAGCCGAAATATCCCCCCAAATTTTTTCGCGATAATTTTTCAAGCGATCTGAAACGGCGATTATTATCGAAAACAGTGGACTTTTATTATAGCGCCTTCGGAAAATTATTTCTGGCATTATTTCAGGAATATTATTTTAAATTGGCCGGCACGGAGCCTTTTTTAAAAGCGAGGTTTGAGCATTTGGCGTTTAGATTTAAACCGGCTATCAAAGGTTACGATGATATTATCAATGAAACCGATAGTGAATTTCGAAAATCAGAAAGCGTCTTTTTTAAGGGCCAGGCATTTTGGGATAGCGAAAAATATACCGAATCCATTTCGGTTTTCGGCAAATTGTTGGAAGAATTTCCGCAAACCCGGTGGAAAAACGCGGCCATGTTTTACATGGGTGATTCCTACGAAAACATCGGAAATTATGATAGGGCAAAGGCCTGTTATTCGCGGGTGTCAAAAAGCGGAACGCCCGCTCAGGCGCGGCTTATGAAATTAACGGAAACAGAACAGGAAAGGTGAAAAATAATGAAAAAAATATTAATAACAGGCGGGGCAGGATTTATAGGTTCGCATCTCGTTGACAGGCTGGTAAAAGACGGAAAAGAGGTTGTCGTGCTGGACAATTTTGATTTTCAGGTACACCGGGGAAAGAAGCCCGATTATCTTAACAAAAACGCATGTTACATCGAGGGCGATATAAGGGATGAGGCGGCCCTTAAGAAGGCCACAGACGGCGTTGATACCATATTTCATTACGCGGCAAAGGTCGGTGTAGGCCAGTCAATGTACGAGATAAAAGAGTATGTTGACGCCAATACACTCGGGACAGCGTTTTTCTGGGATTATATAATCAACAACAGTCTGGATATCAATAAATTCATAGTGGCGAGTTCAATGTCGATATACGGGGAAGGCTCTTACAGGTGCGGAAAATGCGGGGTGGTCGCTCCTTATTTGAGAAGCGATGAACAGCTTAAGAAGAAGAACTGGGAGCTTCTTTGCCCGGCTTGCGGTTCGGAACTCAAACCGTTGGGCACGAACGAGGACAAGAAACTTCTTTCGACATCGGTTTACGCTATCACGAAGAAGGACCAGGAGGAGCTTTCCCTGAATCTGGGAATAAGTTATAAGATTCCTACCGTCGCGCTTAGATTTTTCAATGTATACGGCCCGCGCCAGTCGCTTTCAAATCCGTATACGGGCGCCTGCGCGATATTCTCTTCCAGAATTAAAAACGAAAATTCGCCCCTCATATACGAAGACGGCCTTCAGACAAGGGACTTTATTGACGTAAGGGATATCGCGGAAGCGTCGCTTCTTGCGATGAATAGCGAAAAAGCCGATTATAATTTTTACAATGTCGGCACGGGACGCCCCCTGACGATAAAAGAAACAGCCGAAACGCTTATTGAACTATACGGCAAAAACCTGAAGCCGGAAATAGTAGAACGTTACCGCGTGGGTGACATAAGGCATTGCTACGCGGATATTGATAAAATAAAAAAACTCGGCTTTATGCCGAATATAGAGCTTAAAGATGGTTTGAGAAATCTTGTGGAATGGGGAAAGCGCGAGAAGGCAATAGATAAAACCGGCGAAGCGGACAGGGAACTGGAAAAGAGAAAGCTTAAATTGTAAAATACTTCGTGTTTGGGCCTGGGCGCTGCAAGCCGTCAGGCAGGCAGTATTTCAGAACCGCTTAAACCCGGGACATCGCGGGGAACTGATATCGCTGGCGCCCCGGGGATGCGTAATGCGCGGTTCTTCAATACCGCCTGCAAGCCGTCAGGCAGGCAGTATTTCAGAACCGCTTAAACCCGGGACATCCAGGGGAACTGAT
>Ga0180432_10000417_pt1 | contig 69121 bp, 64 predicted proteins | sample SS_ome_10_FD_132414 | JGI IMG/M metagenome (GOLD analysis project Ga0180432, IMG submission 132414) | Hypersaline lake sediment archaeal communities from the Salton Sea, California, USA - SS_1_MS_2 metaG | ecosystem: Environmental > Aquatic > Non-marine Saline and Alkaline > Hypersaline >...
AGAAAGGAGAGATGGCTCCGAAACAAAACAAGTATGACCTTTCCAAATATCCCGTACCAAATTATCGAATATATAAATTAGGCCAAATGTCACTAGCAATTGTTCAATGTCTTGTTTATATAAAAAGCGCAAAAGCCCGCGCTCCATCCCCAGGCTGATAAGCGCGGTACAAAACATTCCAGCTACGGCAGCAAGCGCAAAGCTCCCTGTGACTTTCCCAACTGTAAATCCGACGTATCCAGCGATCATGAAAAGTGATCCGTGGGCGAGGTTAACTATTTGCATCAGCCCGAACATTAGGGATAAGCCGGAAGATAATAGGAACAGGATCACGCTATAGGAGAGTCCGTTGAGAAATTGGATAAGCACCTTTCACCGCCTTAGGGATACTCGCTCAGTGATACGTCGCCACATCATCGCGTATCACTGAGCGTCAGTTAAAAACACGTTTCTGTGCTTGTGCCTATTTCTCCCACAGCCCCATCATCTTGAGCATGCTACTGGCCCTGACAGCAGGTACTTCTTTTATTATCTCATAAGCCGGCTTTCCGTCTTTTTCCACGATTTTGACAATATAGACTGACTGGATGCTGGATTCTGTGCTTGGCTCGTAACCGAAATCACCCAAAGGCGTTTTTAAGGTCTTAATTTCATGCCAAGCATCAAGAAATGCTTGTTTATCCTCTACATTACCCTTTATTCTCTTTAAAACATCAATACATGCTAGAGTTCCGCTATAGGACGTTGCCGCGTTAAGGCCGGGCTCTACCCCATATTTATCTTTATAGGCTTTCATGAAAGCAATGTTCTCCGCATTTTTTAACACGGGATACCAAACCATCGCCCCATAAGCCCCAACTGCTGCTAGGCCGGCGTCTTCAAGCATACCGGGCATGAGTGTAGCGCTACCCGCTAATTGCATCTTTACACCAAAATCCCTGAATTGCTTTATTAATCGAGGAGCATCCGCTCCAGCATACTCCGGATGAACAACGTCTGCATCGACAAATTTCCCTAAATATGGTGAATAATCAAGGGTTGGAAACGGCGTAAAAAAACTTTGAACAACCGTACCCCCGGCATTTTTAACAGCAGCCTTAATGTATTCGACTTCACTCCATCCCCAGGCATAATCGGGTGAAAGAGCGATTACCTTTTTTAGTCCGAGTTCTTTGACGTAAAACTCTGGTAAACCCACCATGTGTGAAGGACCGCCATATACTGGGTGTCTGCACCACTTGCTTTTTTTAGTTGTCAGAAAATCAATAGCTGTACATCCAGCCACATAAACATGAGGAACCTGATATTTTTCCGCATAATCTCTTACAGCTAAACCAACGGCGCTAGAATAACATCCAGCTGTAAAGTTTACATTGTAATGTTCAACAAGCTTTCTGACTTTTGCCATACCAGTTGCTGGTTTGATTTCAGTATCCTCAACTATAACTTCGACGTCACGGCCAGCAATTTTGCCGGCCTGCTCAAAAGCTAAAAGCATACCATTTTTAATAAACTCTCCCTCTCTAGCATACGCACCACTCAGAGGAGCTAAAAGGCCAACCTTTATAGGGGGTGCAGCTAGAGCAGTTACGGCAAATGACATTGCACAAACAAAAACGACCAAGACAAAGCATTTTTTCATCTTGCACACCTCCGCGGATTTCAGTTGTTAAATTCCTTGTTTAAAAAAACACCAGGGAAATAGCACATGAACCGACTTTCGATATGCCCCTTTTTAGCACCCCCTCTCTTTTGGTTAATGCTTGCGACCTAAAGCAACTATAAGATCTCCTTTGCAATAATATTTCGCTGAATTTCATTTGTCCCTTCGACAATCTGCAGTATTTTCGCTTCCCGCATATATCTTTCAACTGGATAATCCTTGATATAACCATATCCGCCATAGACCTGAACTGCTTCTGTAGTTACCTGCATTGCCATATCTGTCGCGAAGCATTTGGCAATAGAAGCTTCCTTTGTAAACGGCATTTCTTTATCAGCCAGAAATGCAGCTTGAAATAGTAGCAGCCGGGCAGCGGAGAGATTCATTTCCATATCCGCAAGTTTCCATTGAATTCCTTGGAAGCTCGCAATTTTCTGTCCAAACTGCTCTCTTTCTTTGACATACCGCAACGCTGCAATATGAGCCGCCTCAGCAACACCCAACCCCATACTACCTACAGTTATTCTTCCTCTATCAAGGGCACTCATCACGATATAAAAGCCGTCGCCCTCATTCTTAATAAGATCTGTCCCTGGTACCTTGCAGGAATCAAAGGCTAGCTCAACAGTGGGGGACCCTCTATAACCCATTTTGTTTTCCTTTTTCCCAAACGTGAAGCCTGGTGTCCCCTTTTCCAATATCAGAGCGGATATACCTTTATGCTTCAACTCTTTATCAGTTTTTGCAAATACTATATATAGGTCTGCAACTCCGCCACTAGTAATAAATATTTTATTTCCGCTAAGGATATATCCGGCTCCATGGGGGACAGCTTGAGTTGTCATTGAAGAAATGTCTGAGCCTGCATTCGGCTCAGTAATTGCGAGGGCCCCGATCCGCGAACCGGATGCTAAATCCGGTAAAATTTCGCCCTTTTTTTCCTCAGTGCAATATGTCTGTAGGATGAACTGGACTGTTGTGTGTACCGAATAAGTTCCAGCTGTGGCAATGCAGCCCTTGGCCAACTCTATCATAACAATAACGAGAGTAGTACAGTCCAAACCCATTCCGCCATATTTTGCGTCAGTAAGAAGACCAGCCAGGCCTAATTCAGATAGTTTTAGCCATGCTTCATCAGGAAAAAGCTCCTTTTCGTCTCTTTCACCAGCTTTCGGGGCTAACTCTTTCTCCGAAAATTTCCTAACAGTTTCTTGAATCATCCGTTGTTCTTCGTTAAGATCAAAATCCATAATTCTTAAGCCTCAAATGAAGGGGGTATACGGTTTATATCAGTCAAGGAATACTTAAATTTACTTCGAATATTGACATTCCGGATTTAGGCTGAAATGGCTTCTATTATTACTTTATCTATTTTGTATAATCGTAGAAGCCCTTACCAGATTTTCTACCCAGATTCCCGGCTCTCACCATTTTTCTGAGTAATGGGCACGGCCTGTATGCTTGGTCTCCACCCAACTCTTCATAGACAGCTTCCGTAGCTGCCAGCGCAACGTCAATTCCGGCAAGGTCCATCGTTTCAAAGGGGCCCATACGCCAATTCGCCGCCTTTTTCATTGCCTTATCTATATCTTCTGCACTCGCGACACCTTCCATTAAAAGGTATGCAGCTTGATTATAAATTGGAATCAATATCCTATTTGTGATGAACCCTGGAGTATCTTTACAGAGTACCGTCGTTTTATTTACTGTTTGAGCATAATTTTGGATAGTTGAAACAGTCGCTTCTGAAGTATGAAATCCCATCACTATTTCTATTAAGTCCATTGCCGGAACAGGGCTCATAAAGTGTGTGCCTATCACTCTGTCAGGAGATCCTGTTGAGGCAGCTAGCAAGGTTATACTGATTGTGGACGTATTTGACGCTAACACGGAATTACTTTTTGAAATTTGGCCTAAGGTTTGAAAAATATTTTTTTTCAATTCTATGTCTTCTGAAACCGCTTCGATTATCAAGTCGGAGTTTTTAACTGCCGCCTCAAGATTCGTGGAACCTTTTATCCTCCCCATAACTTCCTTGGCTTCTTCATCAGATATCTTGTTTTTGTTAACTTGAAATCGCTCTAGGCTCTGCCAAATTTGGTCCAACGCCTTTTTAACCACTGGCTCACTTACATCAACCAGAGAAACTTCATAACCTCCAATGTTGGCAGAGACTTCAGCAATTCCTTTGCCCATGGTACCAGCGCCTATTACACAAACATTCCTAATTTCCATTCCCTCCTCCATTTATTTCCCTAGAATTCCGCTTAAGACAAAATCCATGGTATTGGCTATTATTTCATCAATTGTGTAATTTTTGAGATTCCATTTTCTCATAACACCGAAGACTATTAAAAACGCGATTATATTTGCTGCAAATCTCGGATCAGCGGTCCTGAAAGCCCCTACCTTTTTGCCCTCGACAATAATATTCTCAAAATGCTTCACGAATTGTGATTCATTTGAAAGGATTAGTTTGAGCGATTTTTTACTTAGCTTTGCTGATTCTCTATAAAGGATGAGGACATGATCCCCAAGATTTCTTAATGTGACGTCAAGAGCCATATGCAGTGAATCAACTAGTCTTTTCAATGGATCATCTGACTTGTTTTCCTGTGAAAGTATGGCCCCATGAATTACATCCAGCATTTCAACATAAGCAAGATACAATATGTCCTCTTTTTTATTGATATAGTTGTATAACGTCCCCATGCTAATTTTTGATTTATTGGCAATCTCCCGTACAGTAGTTTCAGAGTATCCTTTTCTCAGAAAAAGCTGTAGCGCGCCTTCAACGATTTGTTTCCGCTTTTTTTGTACAAGCTCTTTGTTTTTTATGATTGTATCCATTCTGCCATACCACTTCCGGCTTGATTGAGCGCTCGCTCATATTTTGTTTAATTGAAACTCTGTGATACTGTCAAGAAAAAAATCCCAAAATTACCCTCTCTTTCCTCGCCAACGTTTTCGGAAATGGACCCCATTGTTTGGATAATCTCATAATGGATGGGGAGAATTGCCGGTATGGGTTCAGAAAATGATGGGACGGAAGAGGTTACAGATGACACGTGCTGCTATTACTCTTACCTCAAAAACTGCGGGATCCAGGACCCGGATCCCGCGCGGGTTTTCTTGGAATAATAAAATGGTCAAGAGCAGAGGAAAAAAATTAGCAATATATTGTGTGGGTTACGGTGATGAGTCGTGATTACAGAAGTGTTCAAAGATCTTGCAGCCTTTCTCTTTAGTTACTAAAACCTACCGAAAAACGCAAAATAAACGGGGAGTTACAAAAATAGGCACAATTTTTGGCACAATCGCCAAAACTGGCTTCTTTGGTGAGCTCCAAGATATTGAAAAAAGGAAGGATTTTGAAGAAAAGAAATGGTGCCGAAGGCGGGACTTGAACCCGCACGGGCGGTCGCCCACTACCCCCTCAAGATAGCGTGTCTACCAAATTCCACCACTTCGGCAAATCGTTATCATCACTCTATTTCGCGTCCTGGGCCCCGCCTTTTTGGGCCGGTGGGGTGGCCGTTTGGGAGGCCGGGACCTCTGTTTTTGTAACGTCCTCCATAACGGAGGTCGCGGGACCTCTTCCGAAAAAGATGGAAAGCCCCAACGACGTAAGCATAAAGACAATGGCAATGACCGTGGTTACCTTATGGAGAAAAGTAGTTGCCCCGGCACTTCCAAAAATGGTCTGGCTGCTTCCGCCAAAGGCCGCTCCCATGCCCGCCCCTTTGCCCTTTTGAAGGAGCACAATGAGGATGAGACCGATACACGCGGCGATATGGATCACAAGAAAAATGGGTTTCATCGAGACTTTCTCCAGGGCCGAAATAATGTTCTTAAACTATTTATGATATCCCATATCCATTATTTTGCAATAAAAAACCACAAGGCGTCCTAAAATTCGGCTCCCGCCTCCGGTCCCATCAAGGCCCTAGCCTTCCTGATAGCACATGAGGGTCACAAAGGAATCCGCCTTGAGACTCGCGCCTCCCACCAGGGCCCCGTCTATGTCCGTCTCGCCCATAAGGCGGGCCACGTTATCGGGTTTCACGCTCCCCCCATAGAGAATCTTCACCCCCTCCGCAGTCTGCCCATCGAAACGCCCGGCCACCCACCCGCGAATGAACCGGTGCACTTCCTGGGCCTGCTCGGGTGTGGCGGTCCGGCCCGTGCCGATGGCCCACACGGGCTCATAGGCTAGGATGGTGGAAGGATCCATCCGCTGTTCCGCCCTGAAATCTTTTAGAGACACATCCAGTTGTTCTTCCACCACCTGAAAGGTCCGGCCCTCTTCTCTCTGTTCAAGGGTCTCACCGATACATAGAATGGGGATGAGTCCAAATTGGACGGCTGCCCTTACCTTGAGATCAATCATCTCACTGGTTTCCTGAAACAGGCTCCGTCTCTCTGAATGGCCCAGGATCACGTGGGTGCACCCCAGCTCCCGCAGCATGGGACCCGATATCTCACCGGTGAAGGCCCCCTTTTCTTCGTGGTGCATGTTTTGGGCCCCCAGTAAGACCCCGGAATCCCCTATGACCTCCCTGACCGGGCCTAGAAAGGTAAAAGGGGGGGCCACCAGCACATCGACTCCCGCTGCCCGGGGCATAGCCGCAACAATGGCCTCGACAAGGGTTACGGCCTCGGGTCTGGTAAGATTCATCTTCCAATTACCGGCGATCAAAGGCTTTCTTTGCCCCATGATTAAGTCCCTCTTTCTTTCCCCGGCTTTAAGGCCGATTTAGGCCCCCGCCATATACAGGGCCAGATCCACCATTCGGTTTGCATACCCGAACTCATTGTCATACCAAGACAGGACCTTCACCATATCCCCGATGGCCATGGTGGAAAGGGCGTCCAAAATAGAAGAGACCTCCGTACCGTTAAAGTCTTTGGAGACCAACGGTTCATCACAGTAGGCCAGAACCCCCTTAAGATCTCCCTCGGAGGCCTCTTTCATGGCCTGATTCACCTCATCCACTGTGGCCGGCTTGGCGAGCTGAGCCACCAGGTCAATGACAGACACATTGGGGGTAGGCACCCTTATGGCCATGCCGTTAAGCTTGCCCTCCAGCCGAGGCAGGACCAAGGCCACGGCCTTGGCTGCTCCTGTGGTGGTGGGGATCATGGACACCCCGGCCGCCCTGGCCCTTCTTAGGTCCTTGTGGGGGAAGTCGAGCAATCGCTGGTCCCCGGTGTAGGCATGGGTCGTGGTCATGAGGCCCTTTTCAATGCCGAAGCGCTCCAGGAGCACCTTACACACCGGAGCGAGGCAGTTGGTGGTGCACGATGCATTTGAGATGATATGGTGGTTCTGGGGGTCATATTCATGGTGGTTGACTCCCATGACCACGGTGATGTCCGGCCCTTTTGCGGGTGCGGAAATAATCACCTTTTTGGCCCCCGCCTCCAAATGGGAGGAGGCCTTTTCCCGATCCCTGAAAAGGCCTGTACATTCCATGACGGTCTCCACGCCGAGATCACGCCAAGGCAGTTTGGAGGGATCCCTTTCCGCACTGATATGGAGCTCCTTGCCGTTCACGATGAGGGCCTTGTCCGTATTGGATACCTCCGCATCGAGGATACCATGGACCGAGTCGTATTTGAGCAGGTGAGCCAAAGTGTGGGGGTCAGTCAGGTCGTTTACGGCCACAAAGTTCAAATCGTCCCTTTTGAATCCTGCTCTAAATACCATCCTCCCTATTCTGCCAAACCCATTGATGGCGACGTTTAAGGACATTTTCTACCTCCTGATTGATGTTGAAACTCCGCTGCGCACTCGTTTCAAAAGGCTTACACCAAAATGTCGCCCTTGGGACCCTTTCGCGCCACCCGCCCTCAAGGGTGCCCGGGAAAAAACCTCAAAGGGCGTGCTGTAATCCCGTTTCCACCCGCATTTTTCGATCCACTCCCTCCGGTGTCGCCAGGGAAAGACTCATGACAATGGCGTCTTCGTTCGTATCCCTGTAATAGCACGGTCTTCGGCCCACGGCACGGAAACCCGATTTCTGATACATGCGCCTGGCGGTGCGATTAGAGGTCCTTACCTCCAGCCACACCCTCGTGACCCCTCTGGATCGGCCGAAATTTATCATGCCCGTCATCAGTTTCCGGCCAAGGCCTTTTCCCCGTTCTTTGGGGTCCACGGCAATATTCATGAGGTGTATCTCGCCCGCGAATATCCAGAAGCACACATATCCTTTGAGCCTGCCGTCCTGGACCAGGACCCAGAGGCGTGAAGCCCCGTTGCTCACCTCTTCTCTGAATGCCTGAGTACTCCAGGGCGAGGGAAAGGAAGCCCGTTCTATGGCCAGCATTTGGTCCATATAACGACTAAAATTCTCAGAAGTGATAGGGATGATACAACTCATTCCGCTTTCAACAGCTTGCCTGCCATGGCGATACTTCTTCTGCCCGCCTCAAGGGCCTTTTCTCCTAACCCGCTCAAGGAAAGACGCTCCCGCTCCTGGGCGACAGCCACCACCATGGGGAGGTTTACCCCGGTAAGGACCTCCACCTTTTCTTCCTCCAGAAAGGACAGGCTCAGATTTGAAGGGGTCCCCCCAAACATGTCCGTGAGCACAAGAACCCCCTGCCCGCGATCGAGGGCCTTTATCTTGTCGGCAATCATCTTGAGCACTTCCTCGCTCTCCGTGGTCTGGGTGATGGAAATGGCATCCACCGCCTCCAGCCCGCCCAAAATGAGTTCAGCGGCATTCAATAACTCCCGCCCCAGGTCACAGTGGGCGATAATCAGCAATCCTACCATGGCATCACACGCCGTCCTTCCACTTAGAATTCCTTGTCTGTTTCAATAATCGTCTCGTAGAGCTCTTCTCTTGTGCCCGCGTCCATGAGTTTTTTGCGGAAGGCACTGCTCTTGAGAATCTTGGCGATCTTGGCCAGTACCTGGAGATGGATACCTGAAGAGTTCTCGGGCGCCACCAGGAGAAAAAAGAGGTGGGTCGGCTGGCCGTCCATGGAATCAAAGTCCAGGCCCTTCTTGCTTCTGCCAAAAGAAATGATGGGCTGTCTTACCCCGTTCAGCTTTCCATGGGGAATGGCCACCCCGTCTCCAATGCCTGTACTTCCCAGACGTTCCCGTTCCACAAGCACCTTGACAAGAGCTGCCTTCTCTATAGACGGATCATGATCGGATATCACTCCGGCCAGTTCTTCCAGAATACCCTTTTTCTCCGAGGCCCGCAGATCGGGAATAATGTAGTCTTCATCAATAATTTCAGATAATTGCATTGTATAAAACCTGCTATTCTCATTCTCAAAAATTCAGTTCAAAAAAAAGCCGGCCCGTTGCTGCTTCCCTGATGCCAATCACGGTCCGATCGCCTATGGTGGGCTGGCCCTTGCGGGTGACCCTTTATTTCAGCTCGCCGGTCTGATGAGCCCTAAATTGCCGTCTCCCTTTTTATAGAGCACGTTTATCTCATTGGATTTGGCATTCCTGAAAACCAAAAAATCCTTGCCTGACAAGTTGAGTTGCATGGACGCCTCTTCCGGGTCCATAGGTTTGGCGATCATCTCTTCAACCTCTATGGCCGGTTCCTCACGAGCCAGCTCCGTGGCCTCCTCGGCCTCCTGTGTTGCGACCCGTTCCTCCTCTTTCAGGTTTTCGGAACGTCGGCTTCGGATTTTTGATAAATGTCGTTTGACCTGTTTTTCGACCTTATCCATCACCTGGTCGATAGCCGAGTACATGTCCCCTGTCTCTTCAACCCCCTTGATTCGCATTCCATTTACACTGAGGGTAACGTCCGCCTGATGTCGAAATTTTTCAACAGTGAGAACCACATGCGCCTCTATCGGAGAATCAAGGTATTTCCTGATCTTGGACAGTTTCTCTTCAGCATAGGTCTTTAGACTTTCGATAGGTTCTGTATGCCTGAATGTCACGGTAATATCCATAAAAACCTTCCTCCAAAATGTTCGGCACCTGGTTGAGGGAAGGGCCGCGGGGCCAGCCTTTAGTAAGGCCGTCTTCGCTTCCTGGAAGGAAGAATCCCCATGGCTTCCCGATACTTGGCCACAGTACGTCGGGCCACTCTGATGTTAAGCTTCTTCAGGGTATCAGCGAGCTCCTGGTCGCTGAAAGGCTTGGTGCTGTTTTCCGCCTTAATGATATTGCGGATGTGTTCCTTGACGCTTTCCGAGGCAACAGCGTCCCCGTCAATGCTTTTAATGGAGCTGTTAAAAAAGAACTTTAGCTCAAAAACCCCTTGCGGGGTATACACATACTTGTTCGTGGTCACCCTGCTTACGGTGGACTCGTGCATCTGGATGTCTTCGGCCACATCCCGAAGCACCAGGGGTTTGAGACTGGCAACACCCTGATCAAAAAAGGCCCGTTGAAAGCGCACAATGCTCTCCGTGACCTTGTAAATGGTCCGCTGACGCTGGTGGATACTCTTTATGAGCCAAGCGGCTGATCTCAGCTTTTCCTGGATATAGGCCTTGGCGTTTTCATTGACGGAATCCTTACTCCGCAGCACCTCCTTATAGTAGGCATTGATCCGCAGCTTGGGTAAACCGTCCTCGTTTAGCACGATCTCATAGTCGTCACCCACCTTCAACACATAGATGTCCGGGGTGATGTATATGGTCTGCTCCTCTGAATACATCCTTCCCGGCCTTGGATCCAGGCTTTTAATAACGGATACGGCGGCGAGGACCTCCTCTACGGGCGTGGAAAGGGCCTTGGCTATCTCGTCATACTTCCTGTCTTCAAGGTCCCTTAAATGATCCGCAATGATCTTTTCCACAATGGTTCCGCCCAGGTCCTGAAACCGGGCCTGGGTCAAAAGGCATTCCCGCACATTGCGGGCCGCCACCCCCACAGGATCGAAGTTCTGGATCAGGGACAAGGTCTCAAGCACCTCCTCCGAGGGCCTTCCGCTGTACTCCTCGATCTCTTCTACGGATATGTCCAGGAAGCCGTCCTCGTTCAGGTTCCCGATGATGTAAGCACCGATGTCCCTCTGTATCTCATCGAGGTGGCTCATGTTCAGCTGCCACGAAAGGTGGGAATGAAGAGACGTTTTGGGGGCAGCCACATTCTCAAAGGAGGGTAATTCCCTGTCTTCATAAGGTAATTCGGCCCAGGCCGTGTTATACTCGCCCAGGTAGTTCTCCCAGTCCACATCGTCCCGGGCCCGTTCGTCTACGGTTACCTCTGAGAGGTCGGTGAGTTCAGGGGTGGCCTCTTCTGGCTGATCCCGGTCTCCTTCCTCTTCGTTACCGTCCGTCCCTGCATGCTCTTCCAGAACGGGATTCGTCTCCATCTCCTCGTAAATGGTCTCAAGGAGTTCCAGCCTGGAAAGTTGCAAAAGCTTGATGGCCTGTTGCAGTTGGGGAGTCATAATCAACTGCTGGGCCAAGCTCAGGGACTGTTTGAGTTCTAATGCCATGAAAAATGCGCCTGAATACTTCTTTGGTCCATCAAAATCTGAAATGGTCTCCCAGGTAAACGCTCCGCACTATTTCGCTGTTCACGATCTTTTCAGGTGAACCTTGTTCAATAATTTTTCCTGCACTAATGATGTAAGCCCGGTCACAGACACTCAGTGTCTCTCGAACGTTATGGTCAGAGATGACAATACCCAGACCCCTCTCCTTCAACTGCCTGATAATCTGTTGAATATCGCTGAGCACCAGTGGATCGATGCCGGCAAAGGGCTCATCAAGGAGCATGAACCTCGGCTCCGTAACCAGGGCCCGGGTGATCTCCAGTCTTCGCCGTTCTCCCCCTGAGAGGGAAGAGGCCTTTTGCTTGGCCAGGTGGCCAATATTGAGTTCCGCTAAAAGCCCCCGGAGCCGCTCCTTCCTCTCCTGGGGCGAAATATCCAGGGTCTCCAGGATGGCGAGGAGGTTTTCCTCTACGGTGAGTTTCCTGAAGACCGAGGCCTCTTGAGCCAGGTAGTTGATCCCCTTTCTGGCCCTGATATACATGGGGTCACAGGTAATGTCCTGGCCGTTCAGGAGAACCCGGCCCTCTTCCGGCCGCGCCAGACCCACCACCATGTAAAAAGTGGTGGTCTTGCCTGCCCCGTTTGGACCCAAAAGGCCGACGATCTCTTTCCTTTTTAAGTCAATGCTGACCTGGTCGACGACCCGCTTTGCGTTGTAAATCTTGACCAGGCCCCGGGCCTGGAGCATTTCCCCCGCCCCGGCCACGGCACCTACCTTTTCTTACCCCCGGGAAAAATGACGGCCCGGACCTTTTTGTCTTTTGACCCCTCTACGATGCTCCGATCCTCCTTCAAAAAAAGGGTGATGCGATCTCCCTCTACAAAATCATTACCCTGTCTCACCACAGGGCTTCCGGTGAGGACCAGCTTTTCCTCTTGTTCAAAATAGGTGGCCTTGTCCGCGGTGGCCACTCCTCCTTCAGACCGGGTCACTTTGACCTGGCCGGTAGCCACAATTTTGTTGATCTTGGTCCCCACATCTCCTGATTTTTCTTGCTGGGGGTCACCCTCGTAATAGACACGCATCTCCTCGCAGGCCATGGTGAAATCATCCCTCTGGGCCTGGACATCGCCCTGGAAGGTCACCATCTTGCGGGTGTTGTCCATTTCGAGGGTCTTGGATTTGATGACAATCGGTTTCGGTTCACTTTCCTTATCCTTGCTCATCACGGCTTCCGTGAAGCCTGCCCCCAGGAGCACGGATACACAGAGGACCACCAAAAAACAGGTTGCGAGGCTGAAACGTGTCATGAGATAAAGGCCTCCCTATCAATAATCGCGACCGTATCGGAAAGGATCTTAAGTGTTTTCTTCTTGAGATCCACAAAAAGGCCACGCCCTGCCACAGAGAAAAAAGGACCCACAATCTTTACCGGCATATCGGTACGCAGGGAACCATCCTTCTCATTGATGAGGACATGGTCGGTGGTAATCTTGTAGCCGTTTTCAGAATACCCCTCCAGATCACCCCAGAGCTTGATGTCACCTGAATCCCCTTGATAATCGCCCCTTTTCCCCATCAACTTCAGGACCGGCCTGTCTTCGGGTTCCACCCGGAGTCGAAAATCATTAAAGGAAAAGGTCTTTCTGTCTCCGGAGAACCTTACCTCTTTCGCATCCAAGATCCATTTGACTGCCTTATCCGGGTCATCCTGGGTATAATGCACATCCTGAAGCTTGAGTCCTTCCCCGGCCATAATCTCTTTTAGACCAGACTCCTCTAAGAGGTCTTTCCCGGATTTCAGGAGGTAAGAGGCAACCAGGGCAAGCAAAACCCCTAGGCCCACCAGGGGCCAATGTCTTTTGAGGAAGGCTCTCATGAGTGAAACCAATTATATCAAGGGCCTGTTCTCTCTGTAAAGCCTATTTTCCAGTGAAAACCCGGAGCGTTTCATCCCATTTTCCCTGGCATTTGAGGATCCATTCACAGGCCTCTCTCACGGCCCCGGCCCCCCCCCGGTTCCTTGTGATAAAATCGGCCGCCTCCCTCACCTCTTTGACCGCATCCGCCACGGCTATGCACAGGCCTGTCTTCCTGAACATGCCAAGATCAGGGAGGTCATCCCCCATGGAGCAGGCCGCCTCCGGACCCAGGTCTTTGTGCGCCAACAATCGCTCACAAAGGCCGCCTTTGTCTGAGACCCCCTGGTGAATCTCGACAATACCCAGATCCCGGGCACGCCGATCCAAAGCGGACGATTTCCGGCTGGTAATCACAATCACTTCAACGCCCGCCTCCATCAGGAGTTTGAGGCCCAGACCGTCCTTGACATCGAAGGTCTTTATCTCCCGCCCTTCTTCGTCCAGGGTTATGTCCCCTCCGGTGAGTACGCCGTCCACATCCAGGAAAAGTGCCTTTATCCCAATCGCCTTTTTTTCTATCATCGGTTCCCCGCGGATTTTAAAAAGGCCTTCTCTCCCCTCGACCGGGGGAAGTCCTCGTATCCCTTGACAAAATGATGCTCATGGCCTGACAAGGGCGTGGATACGCTTGAGCATGGCTAAAAGCGGCGTGACCTCTTCGAGGGGGAGTGAGTTGGGGCCGTCGCAAAGGGCTGAGTCCGGGTTGGGATGCACCTCCATGAATACGCCGTCAGCCCCCGCTGCAACAGCGGCTTTGGAGAGATAACCCACAAACTGCCTCTGGCCCCCCGAGCAGGTCCCGCCCCCCCCGGGAAGTTGCACGCTATGGGTGGCATCAAAGACCACAGGGAACCCGAGCTCCTTCATAATGGCGATGGAACGGATGTCCACCACCAGATTGTTATACCCGAAGGATGTCCCCCTCTCCGTAAGAAGAAGGGCATGGTTGCCTGTTGAAGTTGCCTTTTCCACGGCCCGTTCCATCTCCCAGGGAGAGAGGAATTGCCCCTTTTTGATATTTATGGGAAGGCCCGTCCGGGCCGCCGCCACCACCAGATCGGTCTGCCGGCAAAGGAAGGCGGGTATCTGAATGACATCAAGGACCTGGGCCGCCCTTTGGACCTGTGCAATCCGGTGGACATCGGAGAGTGCGGGCAACCCGGTGATCTCTTTTACTTTCTGAATGATCTCGAGTCCCTCATCCATACCCGGGCCCCGGTAGGACCCTACCGAGGTGCGGTTGGCCTTGTCGAAGGAGGTCTTGAAGATGACCGGAATGTCCAATTCCTCACCGGTCTTTTTCAGAAATCGAGCCACCTCCAAGGTGGTGGCCTCGTCTTCAATGACGCAGGGGCCTGAAATCAAGAAAAAAGGACCTTCCTGCCCCAGGGCAAATCCGCCGATCTTCATAGAGTGCTTTATTCCCTTCATTGAATGGTGTGAGCCCCCGAGGGGGTTTTCTACCCTTGGCCGGGGTCAAACGGCACGGCCCAGGGAGATAAAGACTACTGTTATCCAAAGGGCAGGGGAAAGTCAAGATTGACCAAGGCTGGTGACGCGGGGTATGGCCCCGGAAGCAGGAAACTTTTCCTTGTCAGAAGAAGGCTTAGTCTCTATGATGTCAAGATTAAGTCTCTATGAGGAGGTCGGCGATACATGGCTCAGAAAAAGGTGGCAAAGACAATCCAGCAAATCAATCAGAAGATCAGAGAGGGAAAGGTAGTGGTGGTCACGGCCGATGAGATGAGCCGCATCGTCAAAAGTGAGGGCCCCCGTAAGGCGGCCCGCAAGGTCGATGTGGTCACCACCGGGACCTTCTCCCCCATGTGTTCGTCAGGGGCTTTTATCAATTTCGGTCACACAAAACCGGCTATCAGGGCCTCCAAGGTCTGGCTCAACGGTGTGCCCGCCTATGCAGGGATAGCTGCCGTGGATGTCTATATCGGCGCCACAGAACCCGCCGTGGATGACCCCCTCAACCGGGTTCACCCGGGACAATTCAAATACGGCGGCGGCCATGTCATCCACGACCTGGTGGCCGGGAACAGGGTCACTCTGAGGGCCGAGGCTTACGGCACGGATTGCTATCCTAATCGAGAGGTCAAGCAAAGGGTGAAGCTTGAAGACCTGCCTTCCGCTGTCCTATTAAATCCCAGAAACGCCTATCAAAACTACAATTGTGCCGTTAATCTCTCTGATAAGACCATTTACACCTACATGGGCGTCTTAAAGCCCAACGGGGGCAACGCCAATTACGCCACGGCGGCCCAGCTAAGCCCCCTCTTTAACGACCCCTACTACCTCACCCTGGGCCTGGGCACACGGATCTTTCTAGGGGGGGCCAAAGGTTACATTATCGGACCGGGGACCCAGCACAATCCCAACCCCAAAAGGGGTAAAAACGGCGTCCCCTTGAGCCCGGGCGGCACCCTTATGGTTAAGGGGAATCTCAAGGAGATGGATCCCAGGTGGCTTGCCGGGGCCAGCATGCTGGGTTACGGGTGCTCTCTTGCCGTGGGCGTGGGCGTTCCCATCCCCATACTCAACGAAGAAATGGCCCGGTTCACGGGTGTCTCCGACGAAGAGATCTTCACCCAGGTCATAGACTATGGGAACGACTACCCCCGGGGTGAACCCGCCAGCCTGGCCCAGGTGAGTTATGCAGAGCTCAAGAGCGGCACCATCCACTTCAAAGGTCAGGATATTCCCACGGTACCCCTCTCCTCCTATGTGAGGGCCCTGGAGATTGCCCGGATCCTGAAGGGGTGGATTGAAAAGGGGGAATTCCTTCTTGCCGAGCCCCAGGAAATGCTCCCCTCTGTGTGATGGTAGGCATCTCTTTCCCCTCTTCCCGGCCTTATCCTCCATAGAATCGTTTTTGGAGTCTCTGCATGCCCCTCAGCCACCGGTCGTAATCTGACACCTTTCGCTCCATGTAGGCCTGCACTACGGGGTGGGGGAGGATCAGGAATGTTTCTTCCGCCAGAGCCCGGACCACGGAATCGGCCACCTCTTCCGGTTCTATCATCCCGTCTACTGCGGCCACACCCCCACCCTCCCGGGTCATGTCTGTTCGTACGGCCTGGGGACAAAGCACCGAGACCTTAATCCCCTGCTCCCCGTGGGTGATGGCCAGGTTCTCGGCCAGGCCCACAGCGGCGTGTTTGGTCACCGAATAGGGGGCCGACCCGATCTGGCTGAGAAGTCCGGCCGCAGAGGCCGTGATAAGAAGATAGCCGCACCCCCGCTCTATCATGCCGGGAAGGGCCGCTCTGGCTGCGTACACATGGGACATGACATTAACCGCCCAGATTCGCTCCCAGTCTTCATTGGACACGTCCACCCCACCCAGGACCATGATGCCGGCGTTTGAGCAAAAAAGATCAATGGGGCCGAAACGCTCCTCGGCCTGTTTAACGGCTCGAATCACGTCCCCTTCAATGCCTACATCCCCGGTCACGGCGAGTCCGCCGATCTCATGGGCCACGGCCTCGGCGCCTTCTTGGTCCGTGTCCAAAACGGTCACGGCCCGAGCCCCTTCCTGAGAAAACCTCCGGCATAGGGCCCGGCCAATGCCGCCCGCACCACCCGTCACCATAACCACCTTCCCTTTCACCTCCACTTCGCTTACCCTCCCTTTCGCTCGTCATGCCTTGGGCCCTGAAGGGCCCTCCTGAGAAGTCCCATAGAATTTCAGGACCATCATGGTTATATCATCCGCCTGGGGCACCCCTTTTGAAAAATCCTCCACTTCCCGGGTTATCCCGGAAATAACAGCCTCCACAGGCTTCTGTCTCAGCTTTTGGATGGCCTTTTCCAGCCTTTCTTCTGAAAAGAGTTCTCCCTTTTCATTCATGGCCTCGGTGACCCCGTCTGTATAGAGGAAAAGAAAATCACCCCTTTGAAGGACGATCTCCCTGGACTGGTAGGAAAACGCCTCCATCACACCCAGGGCCATGCCCTGAGTGGACTCCAAGGGGACCACCTGGCCGGATTTACGAACCCAATAAGGCGGATTATGCCCGCCGTTGCTGTACATAAGCTTACCGGTTCGGATGTCCAGGATCCCCAGGAACAGGGTGACAAACATGAGCGAAGGATTGTCCACGGACAGATCTTCATTGACCCGGCTCAGGACCGTATCCGGCATAAGTCCCTGAGAGGCTTTACTCTTGATAAGGGTCTGGGTGATGGCCATAAAAAGAGAAGCGGGCACCCCCTTCCCGGACACATCTCCCACCGTGAAACAAAGGTGGTCTTGGTCCAGGAAAAAGAAGTCGTACAGATCGCCTCCCACTTCCCGGGCCGGCTCCAGGGTCGCATAGATATCGAACTCGTGGCGGTCCGGGAAGGGGGGAAAGATTTTATGGAGGATACCCATCTGGATGTCATGGGCCACGCTGAGTTCACTCTCGATCCGTTCCTTGGCTGCGGTTGTCTCTTTGAGATCCCGGATATAGATCTTGAGATCCTCGGTCATCTTGTGAAAACTCTCGGCCAGCCGCTCCAGTTCGTCTCCGGTTTTAAGCCTTACCCGGTAATCAAGGTTTCCTGCACCTATCTGCCTGGCCCCCTCATCCAGGGCCAGGATGGGCCGGGTAATGCGGCTGGACAGGCGAAAGGCGACCAGGAGCACCACCAGTATGACGGCGGCAAAATAGAGGGCGAGGGTATGAAGGGCATAGGCGATTTTCCGGTCAATATGACCTTCCGCCCTCTGGGTGTCCTCCAAAATTTTCTCTTCCGCCTTCATGACCGGTTCCATAACCTGTTGGTAGGGGATGACAATGCCCATACTCCACCCCGTGGAGGTAATGGGTGCGTACCCGACATACTTGTCCCCCCCCTCAAAATTACAGCGGGCAAAGCCTGTTTTTCCTGCAATCATGTCCTGAACGACCCTGCGTAACCCGGGGTTGTCGTTTTTCAGTAGATTCTCCGTGGTGTAAGTTTCATCCCATCTCGCATCCCCTGCATGCAAACCCGGCCGGGAGATGACCTTTCCCTTGCTGTCGATGAGAAAGGCATAGCCCCGATCTCCAATGTGGGATCTCATGATCCTCTCGTTCATGACCTTGAGGGTCACGTCCGCCTCAACCACGCCGGCGGCCTTTCCAAGGGGGCCGTAAAAGGCCCTGGAACAGGTCACGATGAGTTCTTTGGTGGCCGCGTGGACATAGGTGTCGCTCCATACAGCAACCTCCTCTTCCAGGGCTCGAACATACCAGCCCCGTTTCCTGTGATCATAGGAGGGATCAAGGCCCGCCATCCAGGGGTAGCCCCTGAAAAGGCCTGTCTCAGTCCCCATGTAGAGGGAATCCAGGTTTCGATCATTACAAAAAAGGGTGATGAAAAGGGTCTCCATAACCCGGGACCGGGCCAGTTCCTCCTGGACTTGTTCCGGCCTCACCCCCGGCGCCAGGACCCAGGGTCTGGCCGAAGAAGGCGACATGCGGTCTTGGATTTCCGCGGGCCAGGCCTCCTCCAGGTGCCGGGCCGGCACCCTCCACAACCGGGTGGCAAAGTCCGAGAGTATACCCACTTCCCCTCTCACACGTTCAAACAGGGCATCACTCAGGGCCGCCTGGTGGCGGGCCAGGCGAAGGACATACTCGTGGGTCTGGGTTTCCAGGGCCCGGCTGCTCTCTTCCAAGACGCGGTCTCCCAGGCCTTTGCTGGCCTTAAGGGCAAACCGGCCCAGCCCGCTCATATGGGTATAAGAAACCGCCGCAAAGACCACCAGAGAGAGCACGGTGAACGCCAGAAGGATCAGGAGGATTTTGGTGCGGATACTCCACCCGCCTCTAGGTGACATCTTGAGATACTCCTCAGGGTGAGGGTTGGCGCAAAAGACCATGAAACCATACAATAAAACACGCCCCAAGGGAAAGGTGAAATCCCCCCTCAGGATCGCAACCCCTTTTGACCAGGAATAGATTCGCCTCAGTTGCCGTCGGGGTACAACCAGGGTAACCTCCGGAGCGCTCTTGAACGGACAAAACATGCAAGGAGCAGCATGATTGACAAGTATGATTTCATACCCTATAATTCATACCAAACTTTAGAAGAGAGATTTATTGTGAAAGCAAAAGTCGCGGAAAGAGGACAAGTAACCATTCCCAAAATCCTACGGGAGCGACTTGGGATTCGACCGGGCACTATGCTTGATTTCTCCGCCGAGAACGGTCGTCTGGTGGCCGTCAAATTTGAAAGCGTTCCCGCCGTTGATCAGATCTATGGTAAATTCGGCAGGGGCCGTTCAACAGATACTATTCTGGCGGAACTTCGAGGGGAAAAATGATCACCGCCGTAGACAGCAATGTCCTTATTGACATCCTCGAGCCAGACCCCTTTTACGGGCCATCTTCTCGGGATGGCTTGACGCGCTGTTTGGGTGAAGGGGCTGTGGTGGCGTGTGAGGTTGTTTGGGCCGAAGTGGCCACCGCTTACTCACCTAACGCATACGGGGTGATCGGCGCCCTAAAAAGGGCCGGCATTGTCTATTCCCCTTTGGATGAGGAATCAGCGCTTAAAGCGGCCAAATCCTGGCATGCCTATCGCAGTCAGGGCGGTACCAGAGAAAGGATCGCGGCCGATTTTCTCATCGGCGGACACGCACAGGTCCAGTGTGACAGGCTGCTGACCAGAGATCACGGTTTTTTTCGTCACTATTTCAAATCTCTCAGGGTGATAGTGCCCTAGTAAAAGGGCCGATTCCCCTTAATAACCCTACCCTCAACATTTCCCTTGACAGGACAGATCATTTGGCTATGTTGCGGAGTGAGCATTCACTCCGTTTTTGTAAGGGCAAAAAATGAATTGCCAAAAATACAAACGCGACAAAAGAAACGCCATCCTCAAGGCCGCCCTTGAGCTCATCGCCGAAAACGGTTTCCACGGGGCCCCGACTTCCAAGATCGCCCAAATGGCCGATGTAGGAGTGGGGTCCATCTACCGTTACTTCCGGGACAAAGATGAATTGATCCATCAAGTATTCCAGTACGTCTCGGATAAGATGAGCACAGCCATTTTTAGAGATTATGATCCGGATGCCCCCATCAGAGAGCAATTCCTGCGGGTAGGCATCAACATGTTCCACTTTCTTGTCGAAAATCCCCGGATGTTCGCCTTCACAGAGCAATATTTTAATTCTCCCTATGGCATATCCCATAAGCGAGAAGTCCTGGTTACCCGGGACAAGGGTGCTTCACCCGACACGCGTCACCCCCTGCAGGCCTTGCTTGAAACGGCCAGGGACCGGGAAATGGTCAAGGATCTCCCCTTTCCCGTATTGGGGGCATTGAGCTTCGGACCCATCATGGTTTTGGTTCGTGATGTCTGTGCGGGCTTGTTCGAACTGGATGCGGATACGGTCCGCAGGACCGTGCAGGCATGCTGGGACGGGATCAAAAGATAGACCCAGGGCATGTCCTCTTGAGAAACGGCGTTTGTCTGAATTTTGGGGTTGAAGAGCACTTCATAATTATGGAATAGAAGGGAATCATTATGCACCACACCTCTTGGACTCGCCACACGTCTTCCCATGCCGCACCATCAAGCAGAAAGGGGCACCACCTTGCCCAAAGGGCCTGGGTGGCCCTCCGGGCCTTAATCTTCATCCTGTGTCTCTCTTTTCCGGGATACACCCTGGCCGCACCCCAAGGCGGGCCGCCCGAAGCCCCGGCGCCCTTTGTCACGGTGGAGGAGGTAACCGCCAAGGATGTTAACCCGCCCGACGGATTCGTCGGCCATGTGGAGGCCATCCAATCCGTTGATCTCCGGGCCAGGGTCCAAGGCTATCTGGAGGAGGTCAAGTTCAAGGAGGGGGCCTCTGTAAAGAAAGGCGAACTCCTTTACGTCATTGAACAGGCCCCTTATCGAAACCAGGTGAATGCGGAAAAGGCCCGGGTGGCAAAGGCACGGGCCACACACACCAAGGCGGAACAATATCTGAGACGTGTGCGAAGGGCCCGGTCCGGCGCTGTTTCGGCTGATGATATCGAGAGCGCGGTCAGTGCAGAACTTCACGCCCGGGCTGCAGTCCAAGAGGCCCAGGTCGCCCTGGATCAGGCGGAACTGAATCTAAGCTATACCACCATTGAGGCCCCCATTTCCGGTCGAATAGGCCGAACCCGATTTACGCCGGGCAACCTGGTGGGCCCGGACTCAGGTGTTTTGGCCCGGATTGTCCAGATGCACCCCGTCCGGGTGGTCTTCTCCATGAGCGAAAACAGGCTCTCCGACATGGAAGAGGGTCGTCTTGCCAACCCGCTGGAGATATTGAGGCGCTCCAAAGTGATTCGCCTTCGCCTGCCCAGCGGGGAGATCTATCCCAGCACGGGTCGTCCGGACTTTATGGACAATACCGTAGACCGTTCCACGGGAACCATCGCCTTTCGCGTGGTTTTCGACAACCCTAAGGGCTATCTCTTACCCGGGCTGTATGTAACCGTCCTGATCAGCATGAGCAGCCCCGAAAAACTGCCGGTGGTGCCTCAGGCCGCGGTCCTGGAAGATCGCGAGGGCCGATATGTCTTTGTCCTAGGGGCGGATAACAGGGCGGAGCAACGCCGCATCGAGACTGGAGAGATGCTGGACACCCTCTGGGCGGTGAAAAGCGGATTAAATGTTGGGGAGAGGGTGGTGGTAGAAGGCATTCAAAAGGTGGGCCCCGGCCAGCCCGTGCGCCTCACGAGCCAGGCCAAGGGGGAGGGCCGGCCATGATATCACGGGTCTTTATTGAACGCCCCCGCCTGGCCATGGTCGTGTCCATGGTCATTGTCCTGGCCGGGGCCCTGGCCCTTTTTAACATCCCGGTGGCCCAATATCCTCAAGGCATTACACCCCCGACCATCTATGTGTCAACCGTCTACCCCGGCGCCAATGCCGAGGAAGTCGCCGCCTCGGTGGCAGCCCCCATCGAGGAAGAGGTCAACGGGGTGGAAGACATGATCTACATGTCCTCTACCTGCGCCAATAACGGGACTTACAGACTGTCGGTGACCTTTTCTGTGGGTACTGACCCGGACATGGCCCAGGTCAATTTGATGAACCGTATCCAACAAGCGGAGACCAAGCTCCCTTCCAGCGTCACCAATCAGGGAATTTCGGTGCGGGAGCGTTCTCCTGACCTGATGGGACTGCTCAGTTTTCTGTCCCCCAAGGGCACCTATGATCGGCTCTTTCTGGGGAACTGGGTGAACATCAACATCCGGGACGCCCTTTTGCGCGTGGAAGGGGTGGGGGATGTCACCGTATTCGGGGCCGAAGATTACAGCATGCGGATCTGGCTGGATCCGGAGCGGCTTACGGCCCTGGGCCTCACCGCAGACGATGTGATCACCGCAGTGCAAAGCCAGAACATTTTGGCGGCGGCCGGATCTATTGGCACGGCACCCACAGACGAGGACCAGCAGCTTCAATATACCCTCGAGGTGAAAGGACGGTTGAAAGAGCCCGCCGAATTCGAAAACATCATCGTGCGTACCAACGATCAGGGCGGGCTGGTCCGCATCCGGGATGTCGCCAGGGTGGAACTGGGAGGTGAAAGCTATTCCACCGGGGGAACCCTCAACGGCAAGCCTTCTATACAAATAGGGATTTACCAGAAACCCGGCGCCAATTCCCTGGCTACCATCCAGAAGGTGAAAGACGAACTCAAGCGACTGGAACATCTTCTTCCCGATGACGTGGCTTACGACATCACTTACGACGCCACCGCCTATGTGTCTGCAGCGGTCAAGGAAATCTCCTTCACCCTTTTCATCACCTTCGCCTTGGTGGTAGGAGTGACCTTCCTGTTCCTCCAGGACTGGCGCGCCACCTTGATTCCCTCGCTTACCATCCCGGTATCCCTCATCGGGACTTTTGCCGTGCTCCTGGCCATGGGATACAGCGCCAACACCATCACCTTGTTCGCCCTGATCTTGGCCATCGGTCTGGTGGTAGACGATGCCATCGTGGTGGTGGAAAACGTCCAAAGGGTGATGGAAGACGATCGCCTCGATCCCAAGGCCGCGGCCATTAAATCCATGCAACAGGTGACAGGGCCTATTATCGCCATGACTTTGGTCCTCCTGGCCGTGTTTGTGCCGGTGGCCTTTTTGCCGGGTATCACGGGCCAGATCTATCGCCAGTTTGCCGTCACCATCTGCGTGGCCGTGTTGTTGTCGGGGGTCAATGCCCTCACCCTCAGCCCGGCCCTTTGCGCCGTTTTCCTGCGAAAACCAAGGGCAATCCGGCATGGTCCCCTCGCCTGGTTCAGCCGCATACTATACGGTTCCCGGAACATATACGTGGCCGTGGCCGGCTGGCTTGTGCGTCACCTGATCGTGGTGGCGTTGATCCTGGTTGTGGTTCTCGGCGCCGCCTACCAGCTCTTCAAAATCAATCCCAAGAGTTTTTTACCTGAGGAAGATAGAGGGATCGTTCTGCTGGATGTGAAGCTCCCCGATGCAGCCTCTTTTGTCCGAACCCGCCAAATTATGCAACAAATGAATGACCGCCTCTGCGCCGTGAAGGGGATTGAAAATGTCATCAACATTCACGGATACAGTTTCATCAGTGGACAGGCTGAAAATGTGGGATTTTCCATCATTGATTTTGACCCCTGGGAAGAACGTACCACACCAGACCAACAGCTCAACGCCTTATTGAACCGCATTCGACAGGAAGTAGCCGCCATACCGGGCGCTGATATCAATGCCATGGTACCCCCGGCCATTTCAGGGCTCGGCGCCTCCGGCGGGTTTAATCTCTACCTCCAGGCCTTGGAGGATCAGACGCCCCGGGAACTGGCCGCGGTGCTCAATTCCCTCGTAGTGGCCATCAACCAGGACCCGGCCATTGGCGCAGCCTTTTCCAATTATTCGGCCGATGTGCCCCGGCTTTTTGTCAACCTGGACAGGACCAAGGCGGAAATGCTCAACGTACCCGTGAGCCGGATCTTTTCCACCCTCCAGGCCCAGCTCGGCTCGCGGTATGTGAACGACATCAACCTCTACAGCCGGGTGTACCAGGTGAAGGTCCAGGCCGACATCCCATACCGGGACGCCAAAGAGGACATCCTGCGGCTCTATGTCCGCAGTAATGACGGACACATGGTTCCCCTTTCCAGCCTGGTGACCGTCTCCACCGTGTTGGGGCCCCAGTCGGTCAACCGCTACAACCAGTTCAGCGCGGCACCCGTGATGGGCACGGCCCGCCCCGGGGTCAGCTCGGGGGCCGCCATGGCCGCCATTCAAAGGCTGGCCAAAAATACTCTCCCCAAAGGCTATGGATTTGAGTGGACCGCCTTGAGCTATCAGGAGCAGAAGTCCGGCGGCGAAGCCCCCATCCTGATCGCCCTGGCCCTGGTCTTCGGCTACCTGTTTCTGGTGGCCCAGTACGAGAGCTGGGTCATTCCCCTTCCGGTGATCATTTCCATCTCCGTGGCGGCCCTGGGTGCCCTGGTGGGCCTCTGGGTCACCGGCATAGCCACGAGCATCTATGCCCAGATCGGTTTGGTCCTCCTCGTGGGTCTGGCCAGCAAGAACGCCATTCTGATCGTGGAATTCGCCAGGGAACAGCGCGAGACCGGCCGGTCCATTGCCGAGGCGGCTGCAGCCGGCGCCCGCATGCGGTTTAGGGCTGTTTTAATGACCGCTTTTTCCTTTATTCTGGGGGTCACACCCCTGGTAATCGCTACCGGTGCAGGAGCGGCCGGCCGCCGAGCCATCGGAACCACGGTGTTCTCCGGCATGCTGGCCGCCACCCTGGTGGGGATCTTTGTAATTCCCTCCCTGTATGCGGCCTTCCAGGGGGCCAGGGAAAAGATGAAGTCCTTGAGGCACCGGGTCGATGAGACCGGGGAAATAGACAAAGAACACATATCAGGGTGATACATGATGACAAGGCAACACTTAGCGAGATATGATCAAGGCGCCATCAAGGGTTTCCGAACCCTATCGGTCTTCCTTTTTGCCACCCTGGCCTTCCTCTTGGTGAGTGCCTGCGCCCCGGTGGGACCCGACTATGTCCCCCCAGAACCCCCTTCCCGGAAAAAGTGGCACACAGACCTCGAAAACGGCCTCCGACCCAGGCCGGTGGATGTCAAGACCCTGGCGGCATGGTGGACCACGCTCCAAGACCCGATCCTCTCTGATCTCATTGAGGAGGCTGTGGGCGGCAACCTGGATCTCAAAAAGGCCCGGTCACGGGTGCGTGAGGCCAGGGCCCGCCGGGGAATCAGCCGGGCGGGGCTCTTTCCCCTGGTCGACGCCGCAGGGGCGGCGGCCAAGTTTCGAGACAGTGAAACCAGCGGAACCGGAAGAGAGGCCAATCTCTATTCCGCGGGTTTTGATGCCGGATGGGAACTGGATGTCTTCGGTGGGGTGAGGCGATCCGTGGAAGCCGCCCAGGCGGATTTGGAGGCGGGTCAGGCCAATTTGCGCGATGTGCTGGTCTCCCTTGCCGCAGAGGTGGCCCTCAATTATGTAGAATTGCGTACTTACCAGCACCGACTGGATGTGGCCCAGGCCAACCTCAACTCCCAGCAGAAGACCTATGACCTCATCCGTTCCCGGTTCGAGGCCGGCCTGAGTAATGAGTTGGCCCTGCAGCAGGCAAGCTACAACCTGGAAGACACCCGCTCACGGATCCCCTCTTTGCGACGGGGCCTGGAGGCGGCCAAAAACCGCCTGGCCGTGTTAACGGGTCAGCCCCCCGGGGCCCTCCATGATGTGCTTTATAAACGCCAACCTGTTCCCGTACCCCCGGCATCCGTTGCCGTCGGTGTTCCTGCAGAGACCCTGCGGCGGCGACCGGATATTCAACGCGCCGAGCGGGCCTTGGCGGCTCAGACCGCGCGCATCGGTGTGGCTACTGCAGACCTTTATCCCAAATTCCGGCTGGCCGGTTCCATCGGCCTGGAATCCCTGTCTTCCGGCAATTTCCTGGACGCGGCGAGCCAGCTCTGGAGCGTCGGTCCCGGCATCTCGTGGCGCATCTTCGACGCCGGGGCCATACGAAAGAATATCGAGGTCCAGTCCGCGCTCCAAGAGCAGGCCCTCCTCGATTACGAGGCTGTTGTGCTGGTGGCCCTGGAAGAGGTTGAAAACGCCATGACCGCCTATGCCGAGGAACAACTGCGCCGGGAGCGGCTTATCCAGGCCGTTAGGGCCGCGGAAAAGGCGGAACTCCTGGCCCAGGACCAGTACAGGGCCGGCCTGGTGGACTTCAGCGATGTGTTGGACGCCCAGAGGGCCAAATTATCCTTCCAGGACCAGCTCGCCCGGAGCGAAGGTACGGTCACCGGCAACCTGATCGGCCTTTACAAGGCCCTGGGGGGCGGGTGGTCGGCCCTGGGAAAGGAGAAAGGCCTTAAGGGTGGATGATCTCCCTTGTAAGCCCTTACCTCTTACCTCTCTCCCTGTGCATCTGCCAGTATACCCCTATTTCACCAAAATATAATTCCGGACCTGAAAAGGATATCCTGTTGACATATCCCCTGTTTACTCGTATTATTTACAAAAACCGATGGATTATTTATTGATTTTCCGAACGGTTGGTCACATCCTGTGCAAAAGATTTTTCACCGGAAATCTTAAGTGGTAGTGCCTGTTTGGAGTCTGCCAAAACATGAAAATCCCTTTCTGGAGGTATTATAATGACTTCCGTTCAAACCAAAGTCTTTAAAAGCAATCGAAGTCAGGCGGTTCGTCTTCCCAAAGAGGTCGCCTTCCCGGAATCCGTCCAGAACGTTACAATCACGGCAATCGGTAGCAAGCGAATCATAGTTCCGGCGGATCAATCGTGGGACGACTGGTTCGAGGCACCGGGTGTTTCCAGTGACTTCATGACAGAGCGAAAGCAGCCGGAAGACCAGATTCGGGAGACCTTGTGATGCTAAAGTATCTGCTGGATACCAATATTGTCATTTATACCATGAAGAACCGTCCGCACCAAGTGAAGAGACACTTTCAACAGCATGAAGGTCAGATGGGCATTTCCGCGGTGACGGTGGGTGAATTGGTATTCGGGGCGGAGCATTCACAACAAATAGAACGAAATCTGGCAGATATTGAGGCGATGGTCGCCCGACTTGAGGTGCTACCCTTTGACAAGAACGCTGCCTATCATTTCGGACAGGTACGGGCTGCCCTATACTCCATGGGCCGACCAATAGGTGCTTATGATATGATGATTGCCGGCCACGCCAGGGCAACCGGGCTGATATTGATAACAAACAACGTGAATGAATTTGAACGCGTTCCGGGGCTGTTGATTGAGAACTGGTGTGACGGAGAGCGTTCTTAACGAAAGCTTTCCGAATCTCTTCCCTTCGCCCATCTGGTGTGCCCCCTTTTGCGTTGTCACGCACCTCAGATTCGCCTATACTCCTAAAAGCAGAACTTCTTATCGGTATCAGCCGGCCAACATTTTACGCGCGTTGAGGTGTTTTATGAAGATCAAAGACAAGGTCGCCATTGTAACGGGCGGCTCCAATGGCATTGGTGCGGCCCTGTGCCGAAGGTTCGCCCAAGAAGGGGCAAAAGCCGTGGTGGTGGCCGATATCGATATGCAGGGGGCCCGGGCTTTGGCCCGGGAAATCGACGGCCTGGCCCTTGGGTGCAATGTGGCCAAGGAAGAAGACGTCATCCAATTGGTTCGGCAAACCCAAGACCGCTGCGGGCCGGTCGACCTTTATTGCTCCAATGCCGGCATCATTATCCAGGGGCTCTTGGAGGTCTCTAACGCCGACTGGCAACGCATCTGGGAGATCAATGTCATGTCCCACATCTATGCGGCCCGGGCGGTGTTTCCCGGGATGCTCAGACGGGGGTCGGGTGCCTTTGTGATAACGGCCTCCGCTGCCGGCCTGCTCAACCAGATCGATTCGATATCATACTCCACAACCAAACATGCCGCCGTTGGGCTGGCAGACAATCTGGCGATCAACTACGGAGATCGGGGTATCCAGGTGTCGGTCATCTGTCCCATGGCGGTCCGTTCCCTTATGACGCAGAACGGCGGCGGGATCGCTGCCCTGGACGGCATGTTGGAAGCCGAACAAGTGGCCGAAGATGTGGTCACCGCCTTGGATCAAGGGAAGTTCATGATCCTGCCCCACCCGCAGGTCAAGGGTTATATGGAACACAAGGCTACAGACTACGAGCGGTGGATTCGGGGCATGCAGCGGCTGCGGGCCCAGCACCTGCCCGAGCTATAAGTCTGTGTTGAGCCCTTGAGTTGTAGCCGGTCATTGCCAGTATTATGGAAACAGTATCCGAAATCATTGTCAAAACCTTGAGATCCATGGGCGTTCAAACCGTCTTCGGCATACCGAGCATCCATAATATCGGTTTTTACGAAGCCCTGCGAAAAGAACCGCATATCCGTCACATTCTTTGCCGGCATGAGGCCAGTGCCACCCATATGGCCGATGGCTACGCCCGCTCAGGAAAGGGACCGGGCGTGGTCGTCACATCCACCGGACCGGGTGCCGCCTATTCTCTTTCTCCCTTATTGGAGGCCTTTTATAGTTGCTCTCCGGTTTTGATGATGACCTCCAACCTTCGTGAAAATCAGATCGGCAAAGGACTTGGCGCACTGCATGAAGTCAACCGACAGCATGATCTTTTTGAATCCGTGACAAAGGAAACCATCTGTCTGAAGCGCGGTGATAGTATCACGGAGAAAGTATCCTATGCGGTTTCCACGGCCATATCCGGCCGGCCCGGGCCGGTCTATCTGGAAGTGCCCCATGATTTATGGGATGTTGAAATAGATGAAACAACCTTTTCGAATCGTGAGAAAAGGAATGCCCCTTATGATTTGGCCGGAGCAAAAAGGTTGCTCAAAAAGGCAATCACCCCGATGATCATCGTCGGCATCGAAGCGATGCATGCGGGTATGGCCGCTGAAATTCAGGTACTTGCCGAAATACTTCATGCGCCCGTGCTCACGGATGCCGGAGCCAAAGGCATTCTCCCCGAAGACCATCCTTTGGCCTTCGGGAATGTAACCAACGGCGGGGTTGTGAAAACCATTCACAAAACCTGTGACGTCACCTTAAGTATCGGCTCCCGGCTGCGATACGTGGATTTCAAGCGACGGGGAATTTCTCTCCCTCAATTGATCCACTTCGACTGGGATGAAACATGGGTGGATAAAAATTTCAAAAGCACTATCACCTGCATCGGCCCGGTTAAAGAAATGGTGGGCATGCTGATCAATGAATTCAAGCGCATCCCCGTCCCTCGGGAAAGGCACGACACGGTAAACCGCTTTAGGGGCTTGCACCGCCCTTTAAGCGAGATACCCGACGAACATGCTGAAATCTCCTATCTGCGCGCCCTGCGGGATGCCATTCCTCGAAATGGGATGCTGGTTATTGACAACACCCTGCTCGGCTATTTTGCAGAACAGTTCTATCCGTCCTATAAGCCTTTGGGGATTGTCCCGGCAAAAGGGGCAACCCCTATCGGTTTTGCCTTTCCCGCGGCCATAGGATTAAAGGCAGCCTATCCGGAGGAACCGGTGGTCTCCCTGATCGGTGACGGGGGATTCTTGTACGGCGCCGTTGAATTGGCCACATGCCTGCAGCATGGTATTGGATTTCCCGTGGTGGTGGTAAACGACAGGGCCTATGGGATGATCGATTACCTCCAGCATTCCCTTTATGGTGCGGGATACCAGACCTCTCTTTTCAATCCCGACTTTTCGGCCTTTGCCTTATCGTTCGGCGCAAAAGCTAGGGCTGTTGATACTCCCGATGGATTAAAGGCCGCCCTAAAAGAGGCCTTGGCGTCCCCAGAGATGTGGCTCATTGAATTGAATGCCTCCTTTCCAGATCCCCCTTTTGGGAAATACTGAATCGCCTGGGGAAAAACATCCAGATTTCTCGCAGGCTTAGGGTTGACACTCCGATCCCATGCCCCTATAGTCAGTATCCCAAAAATCGTTTCCCTTATTTTAAAGATCCAGAACATGCGGTGAGGTGAAGACCGATGAAGAAGGGGATAACATGGCTGGGCCGGCCTTTATGCTGTGCGTTGTTGCTCCTTATTAATGCCTGCGCCATGGTGGGGCCCGATTTTACACCCCCCAAGGCCGATGTGGCGCCTGATTGGGTGGGATCTAAGGATGCACGGGTCCAGAAAGAGAGCCCGAGCTACAAAAACTGGTGGCAGGTCTTCCATGATCCGGTCTTGGAAAGGCTGGTGCAAACGGCCTATGAACAAAATCTGCCGCTCCGCATCGCCGGCGTGCGGGTATTGGAGGCCAGGGCCCTCCTGGGGGTTGTAGGCGGCGAGTTTTATCCGCAGATACAAACAGGTTTTGGTGCGCTGGAGTACAATCGCATCAGCGGCAATTCCCCAGATTTGGGACAACCGGGTCCGGAAAATCCCGGCATGGGCTACTTCCAGGGCAGCTTCGGCCTGGGTGCCAGCTGGGAGTTGGATTTCTGGGGCAAATTGCGCCGCGCCATCCAGTCCGCCGACGCCAATCTGCTGGGTTCCGTGGCTGCATACGACGACGTGCTGGTCAGCCTGACCGCAGACGTGGCCCGGACCTATGTGGTCATCCGCGTTTACGAGGAACGGCTCAAGATCGCTCGAGAAAACCTGAAACTCCAGAAGGAAGGGTTGCGGATCGCCAGGGCCCGCTTTAAGGTGGGTGACACGGGTGAGAGGGACGTACAGCAGGCCCTCACCCAGTTGGCCAGCACCCAGGCCCAGATCCCCTTTCTGGAAACCGGGCTCCAGAAGTCACGACACGCCCTCTCCATCCTGATGGGGATGCCGCCGGGGCAGTTGAAAGACAGAATGCACAGGGATCAGGGGATCCCCCGGTCCCCCTTGAATATTGCCGTAGGTATCCCCGCCGAACTGCTGCGCCGGCGGCCGGATATCCGGAATGCCGAATTACAGGCCGCATCCCAGTGCGCCCTGATCGGCGTGGCCAAAGCCGATCTATACCCCTCTTTCTCTTTGACGGGTTCCTTTGGCTACCTCTCCGCGGACGTGGGGAATGCGGAGTTGGGGGATATCTTTTCGTGGAGCAGCCGTACCGCGACCTTCGGGCCGTCTTTTCAATGGAATATCCTCAACTACGGCCGCATCACCAATACTGTCCGGGTCCAGGACGCCCGGCTTCAGGAGTTGATGCTCAATTACCAGGATACGGTCCTCCGGGCGCAGCAGGAGGTGGAAGACGGACTGGTGGAATTCCTGAAAGCAAAGGAACGAATCAATTTCTTAAAGAAGAGCGTGGACGCGGCCAAGCGCTCCGCAGACCTGGCCCTCATGCAATACCGGGGAGGAAGCACCGATTATACCACGGTGATTCTGGCCCAGCAGGCCCTCCTGAGGGAAGAGGACCTTCTGGCCACCACCCTGGGAGAGGCCCCCCTGGGCCTTGTGGCCGTGTACCGGGCCTTGGGCGGTGGATGGCAGATCCGGGAAGGAAAACCCTTTGTACCGGAAGATATCAAGTCGGTCATGAAGGCGCGCACCAACTGGGGCGATCTATTGTCCGCGCCCATTGAACCGCCCCCCGCACCCGGCGCTCAAAAGCCCATTGTCCGGGGTCCCGACTGGTAGGATTCTATTGCAGGAAGGTAGAATTAATGCCAACCGTGTTGAAAGTAGGCCCCTATCGTTTCTTCTGCTATGCGGGTGATCGTGATGAACCGCATCACATACATGTCGAACGCGATGAGAAGGTGGCAAAGTATTGGCTCGATCCTATCATTTTCAGCCACAGGGGGTATTACAGCTTTTTGGAGAACAACAAATTGGATGGAGACTAAAGACGAAGGGGGCAAGTCTGGTCTTGATTTTGTCTCCCTTTGTCGCTTCACAAGACCGCCTCACCGCGACTCTTTCAGAACAGCGCAATCTCATGGTCGCCGCCCTGGCGGATGAGGTTTACTTCGGCCCGTGCCCTATGAGGATTTCACCCGGTCGCCGTTACGCAGGGCCTTGGGCGGGGCCACGATAACGGCATCTCCTTGACTGAGGCCTTTTTTGATTTCCGCTTCCTTGTCGTTGATGACTCCCAGGGTTACCGGTCTGAGAACGGCCTTGCCATTCTTTACAGAAAAAACCTGCCACTGACTGCCGGCCCCCCTGAAGAGGGCGGTCCGGGGGACCTTGAGGACGTCCTCTTTTTCCTCTGTATAGATCCGCACGCGGACCCGGTAGCCCAGGCCGAGGGTCCGACCTTTCTGCTTCAAGTCCTTCAGGGCATCTTTGTCAAAATTGATATGCACGGGCACCCGCTGCTGATCCACGCCCAGGGATGACACCTTGGTGAAGCCCGCCGGCTTGATGCGCGATACGGTTCCCCGGATGGGTGAATCCCCGATAGAGGGACCATAGATATCCACCGGGTTTCCCGGACGGACCGTGACCACGTCCTGGGAAAGGATATCGGCGGTCACCTGGAGATCTCTCAGGTCCCCGATCTCCATAAGGAGGGTCCCGGCCTGGAGGAATTCCTCGTTTTTCACCAGGCGGCGGAGCACGATCCCATCCACAGGACTCTTGATGGCCGCCCGTTTCAACCGCCGGGCCGCCAATTCCTGTTCGGCCCGGGCCCCGGCCAACCGTTGGACCAGGACGCCGGTCTCCAAGTGTTTCAGGCCCAGGCGCTCCTCTATATACCTGGGCAAGAGCTTCACGGCTGAGGTAATCGCCCATGTGGCCTTACTCATGAAACGGGCAGAGGCCACGGCGCTGTCGGCCTGACGGTGATCCCGCTGGGCCCTTCGGAGTTTCTCTTTGGACGAGGCCCTTTCCTTGACCAGTTTCTTCTCCATGTCCAGGACCCACTCAGAATATTTGAGTTCCGCCTCATTGGTCCTGATGAGTTCATCCGAGGCCTTTCCCGCCGCCTTCAGGGCGGCGATCACTTGTTTGGACTCCACCAGGGATGTCTGCTCGATCTCGTTGTACTTGTTTACGGTAATTTGGGCCTCGATTTCAGCCACCTGTGCCTCGGCCACGGCCAGGGCCGTCTTGAGGTCCGCCGTATCCATTTGGGCGACCACCTGGTCTTTTGAGACCCCATGACCGGCCTCCAAGGTAATGGGCAGGATACGGCCGTCCTGGGGCATGGTAATCTTATAGACAAGGGGAAGGGTGGTCATGGCACGATCCTCCACCCAGGCACGGATATCCCCCGTACTTGCCGCGACGGTCTGGACCGGTATGCCGGATTGCATCGCCGTGTAAGCGTAAAGCACGGCTGCCACAGCAATCACAATGCCCAGGATGATCCATTTGATGCTCTTCTTCATGGCAAACTGCTACCTCCCTTTTGCGGTTGTTATGAAACCCGAAACCTGACACCTCAATCAGCCCGCATTTGCCCCATCACTCCTTCATACTCAGGGCATCCTGCCAGTGAAGGCGTTGGATGGCCTTTCTCACGAAAACGTGGGCCCCCAGGATAAAAATGAAGGACAGGATCACCGTCTTGACCCAGCTCATAGGTTCTACAATAGTGGGTACCCTATACATATCATTGGTGTACTGGGAATTGATGCCCCAGAGGAGCCACCAGCCCAATGGAAGCCCCAGGAAAGCACCAATGCCGTATTGAATCATATTCTCCCGAAGAAATATGGCCCCGATTTCGCCGGGCTGATACCCCAGAACACGGAAGGTGGCGATTTCCCGTGCCCGCTCGATGATGCTGATAAGAGAACCATTGAGGATGGCCCCAAAAAAAATGACCGCCCCGAAGAGGATTATAGGGTAGACCATCTGTCCCAGCTTGTTCACAAAGGTGTTCTGCAGCACCTGTCTCTGAAAGCCTGTTTCGGCGTAGTCGGCCAGATCAGGCCACGATTTGACCTGTCTGAGGAACCCCCGCATTTCTTGCTCAGTGGGCAGGCCTTTCAACTGAAGCTCCGACAACGCCCCGGCCTCACCAATCTGACGGTTCAGGTAGTCGTAGTTTGCATAGACACAGAGCCCGAAAAGACTATCCATGAAACCTGTTACAGGAAGCGCCACCGGCTGCTGCAGGCCCTGGGTGGGCGTCACCCGCACCCGGTCGCCCAGGGACAGTCCCAATTCCCTCCCAAGGCGACGGGCCATGAAGAGCCCTGTTTCAGGAACCGCGATCGGGTCGCCGGATACGGTGCGGGGGGTGGTCAAACGGGCGTTTCGGACCAGGCCCTGGATGACCCCTTTCTTGCTATGATTGCCATGCTGGAAATGACAGGGGACGTTCAGAACCGGTTCCACCCACTGGATACCCGGCAGTTCCCCGGCCTCGTAAAGGGCTCCCGTCCCGCGGTCGTTTCGAAGGGTCAACGAATAGTCGGCATGGTCCAACATGTTGAAACGGAAATCCACCATATATTGGAGAGAATCCATGGCGCCGAAGGTGACCAGGACCAGGGCCGCTCCCATGGCGGCTGAGAAAATGCCGGTAAGGGTCCTTCCCTTATTCCTTATGAGATTTCTCAAGACGATCTGCCACCGGAACTCCAGTCGCCGCCAGAGCCCGGTCCAGGCCTCCAGGAAGACCGCCCCTCCGCTGGGAGGGGCCGGGGGACGCATGGCCTCGGCCGGATTGAGCCTCAGCACGGTCCGAATCCCCTTGAGTGTACCGATGACACCGAACACCAGGGCCAGGGCCAGGGCCGCCAGATTGATTCCCGGATAGAATTGGTTGTCCAGCTCGGGGAAGTCAAAAAACATGCGGTATTCTAGGGTGAGGGCGTCAGCGATCCAGTAACCCAGCAGACATCCCAGCAGCCCGCCCACGGCCCCCACAAAGACCCCAAACTGGATAAAGTGGAAAAATATGTCGAAATTACGGTAGCCCAGGGCCTTAAGGGTTCCCACAATGGTCCGCTGCTGCTGGGCCAGACGCGACATAAGCACGTTGAGCACCAGGACCGCCACCAGGAGAAAAATGGTGGGCATGAAAAAGGCAATGGTGGCCAGGCCGTTCAGTTCGCCCGAGAGGCTGAGATTGGAGGCCTGAAGGCTCAGGGGGGTAATGGCAAAGAGTCCATAAGGCTTGAGACGGTGCCGCAATTCGTCAAAAAGGGGTTGGCTGTTTTGCCGGGCCGCCTTCGAAAGGGTGCCCACCAGGGAGTTGCACGCCCCGTGGAACCCGAGGACGTCCTCCCCGAATCCCCGCTTGACATAGAAGACGCCGTAGCGCAAGGGTTCAGGGGCGATGGCACCGGGGGGCATCATATAGACAAACTCCGAGGACATGGCCGTGCCCACCACAAAGAGGGCCTTCCGCTGGCCGTTCATGATGAGATGGATGGTGTCACCCTCGGTTATGTTCCGGGCCTGGGCAAAGGCCCTGGAGACAATGACCTCATCCTGTCTGCGGGAGGTGAAGTAGGTCCCGCTCTGCATGACGATACCGTTGATCACCGGAGACGGCTCGGCCGGGAGGGTCAGCAGGGTCCCGGTCAGAGGTTCTTTCACCCCTTCCAGGTCCACGATGACCTGAAAGGCGATCCGTGCCCGCATCTCTGAAATCCCCTTCAGATCGTCCAGGGCATCCAGTTCGGTGACCGGCATCTTCTTGAGGTCCACCCAGAAGTCGGCCATGCGACATTGCCCGTAATAGGCATCCCGGGCCAACTCGAGGTTTTTGGATGTACCCATCATCCCCACCAGGCAACTCACGCCGATGGCCACGATGAGCATGACAGCTGCCAGCATTCCCTTGGTCTGCCACAGGTCCCGTCTCAATTTTCGATTGAGAATGTTCACCAGGTTATCTCTTCAGGCCGCTTTCGGACTTTGTTTTCCCGTGATGTAATGCCTTCCATGGTGAGGTGAAGCACCCGGTGGGCCATGTCGGCCATGGGTGCCGCGTGGGTGATGATGACGATGGTTGCCCCCACCTCTTCATTGAGCTGGCTCAGAAGACCCAGGACCCGCTGCCCCGTGTGGGCGTCCAGGGCCCCGGTGGGCTCATCGCAGAGCATGATGGCCGGCTGCTTGGCCAGGGCACGTGCAATGGAGACCCGCTGCTGCTGGCCCCCGGACAACTGCGCAGGGAAATGGTGCATCTGCTCGGTCAGGTCCACCAGTTGCAAGGCCTCGGCCGGGTCCATGGGTTTTGCCGCGATCTGGGTGGAGACCTGCACGTTTTCCACGGCCGTGAGGGTGGGAACCAGGTTATAAAACTGGAACACAAAACCGATCTTGCGTCTGCGGTATTCGGTGAGTTGACGATCGGTCATGGCCGCCAGGTCCTCTCCGTCCACCCACACCTCGCCGGACGTGGGCCGGTCAATACCCCCGATGATGTTTAACAGGGTGGATTTCCCGGCCCCCGAGGCCCCAACGATGACCGTGAGTTGGCCCCTGAGGATCTCGAGGTCGATGCCGCGCAGCACTTTTACCTGCACTTCGCCCATCTGGTAGGTCTTATGGAGTTGGACGCATCGAACTGCGACATCGCCGTTGGATTCCCGTGTCGTCATTGAGCGACTCCAGTCTGTGATGTAAGGCCATATAGACCCGGGGCCATTCCGCTGAGGGGGCGGAGAGAAGGATCCGGGAAGATCACAAAGCTATTATAGATTGCGTGCGGTTTTGTCAAGAATGGTTGGGCCGCTCCTATCGGTTGACACCCCGGCCTCAACTCCCTATAGTCTGTATCCCAAAAAAATCCTTGGGATACTTGGCCTCTGGGAGACCGCCATGCTGACACGGGAAGAACTGCTGCAATTCAGGCCGGGACGAAGGGCAGAGAGCAATATTCGTCTTATCCGCAAGGCCTATGCGGCTTTTAATAGAGAAACCGATTTGGTCCGAAAACGGGGCTATGCCGCCATACTGCGAGGTCATATCGACCTCTACCTCGAGGAGTCCCAACCGCGACCCGGCCGGCTGACCGAAGGACGGCATGACGACTCTCAATTGCGAATGAAACCGGAACAGTTCGCCAACGACGACATCCAATTGCTGGACACTTACCCCTTTGACGAGGGTGGGGAGAGCGAGGGGCTGGGATTTTATTGCGCACAAACAGGCCACTTCTCGCCCTTGTTCAGGGGACCCCCTTACGATCGGATAATGGGGGCGCTCCTGTATTACGGGTACTTTGTCTACGGCATGGAAAAACGCTACGCCACCGAAATTGCCACCACCCACCACCTGACCGACAGCCGTGTCCTCCCCGAGCTCGGCCGTGACATGGGCCCGGGGAAAGTCAAAAAGGGCGAAGACCGTCACCTCGTGCTCTGCGACCCGGCGGGACACGGTGCCCCTGAAGGCCTCAATTCCCTCATCGCCCTTGAAACAGGGGATCTTACCAGAGCCCGCCACACCGCGGACACACTGGCCGCCCTGCTGGACATTCGTTTCGTGGTGGCGACTCAGCGCATGTGCTACAACACCCATTAGGGCTCAAGCGGATCTTTGAGGGACCGGTATTCCATGAAAAACCGGTAGAAGGCGGCCAAAACAAGGGCATGGGTGATGTTGCCGTCACGTATGAGTGACGGGATTCGTCCAAGGGGTTTCAGGATGACTTCGATGTCTTCCTGGTCATCCAGTGCCTGCCCTCCCGCGCGAAAGCTTCCCTGGGCCACATAGGTGTAGCACCGGTTGTTCTGTATAGCGGGGTTGGGATGGACATATCCCAGCAAGGTCATCTTCTCCGGGCGATATCCGGTCTCCTCCAGAAGCTCCCGCTCGGCGGTGGACCCGGGTGTGTCATCCCCGTCCACCACCCCGCCCGGGATCTCCAGGGTCAGGTCCTGGATCCCGTGCCGATATTGTCGCACCAGGACCACTTCATTATTGGGTGTAATGGGAATGACATTCACCCAGGATGATGACTCCAGGATGAAAAAAGGGTGAACCTTGCCGGTACGGGGGGAACGGGCCAGGTCTGTTCTCAGGCTGAAAACCCGGTAGGATTGATCCCGTTCGCTGGAAAGGACTTCCCACGGCTCGGGGGGCATTTTCCACCTCCTTTGCTGGGCCTAATCTCTATAAAAAACATGCCCTACTCTTATGAGCTCTTTATGACTGACTACTCCACCCAACATGCTCGGTCTGAGACAGCAAATTTTGATCTACAAAGCCAACCCTTTTCCGCAGACAAAAAAGGCCTGCAAGTTGCTGATTTCACTTACAGGCCCCGCGCTCTTCCCTGGAGGCGGCAACCGGATTCGAACCGGTGAATAACGGTTTTGCAGGCCGCCATCCAAGCTCTCTAACATATTGATATTATACAGACTTACAACTCGCCTATTTTCTATGGTGTGACTTTTGGTGGAAAAATTTTCCTAATCGCATCTCAAATCCATCATGAATTTCAAAAAAATTCGCAGACTCAAGAGTCTGAGATTTTCAAGAAATCCTTTCGCATATCGTCAATCAAGCCGCCTTTCACCAGAAACCCGGTTATGATCCAGGTTAACCACTCGTCAATGATTTCCAACGCATCGTCACTCAGACAATACTCGGTTGCTTCAATTGATTCATGATGTCTTCCTAATGGTTGGATGTGGTCGAACCTAAGTAGCGACTCCTCCGATCTATGGAAAGGCAAAAAATCAGTCATGAACTGGGGAAATTCACATCTTTCGACTCTTCTAATAAACTCCGGCGGATACCCCGCCCGGAGTCCCCCTTCCTGCGCACCATAATATGGGGCAACAAGGATATAAAGGCCTTTCATATAACGTGGCTTTCCCCGCATTAATCCCCTTGGGACAGGGTCACCACCCAAACTGATTACCAGGGCGGGGCGCTTTTTTGCTCGGGATAAAATTCTAACCTCACCCTCATAAATGGGAAATCCAGCAACAGGCACCTGGGTTTGGGGTTGAACCTGCTTGATTCTTAGGGGTTCAGCCCTAACATCAGCCTGGTCATGGGTTACTCCATCATACCGGCCTTCCGAAATGAGTGTGTACGGAATCTGATCAACATGTGGCAAAAAAGCCTTAATTAATCGACCCCTACACCAATCCTTATTGGAATCTTCGACCCACCACGGATCAGGAGAAAGAACGTTCTGGACTGAGATCTCAGGGTATCTCTGGGTCATACCTTGCCCGCGATTTCCAAATATCGTCTGAGAACCGGACAACGAATCGCTCTTCTTTTGGCGGTTCACCTGCTACGCTATCCAACCATTCAAGGCCCTGTTGAAAAACCTCATCATACTTTGGGGGAGGATCCGGAGGGATAAGCTTCCTTTCCTTTCTTTTTTCAGCAAGCTTCCTCTTGATTTTGACTCTGAGATTCTCGATAGTTTTAGATTGCTGCTTTTTTTGGCGTGTGGACAAGATAGGCTTACTGTATTCGTCGGCAGGCTCAGCCTTCAATTTAACAGACTCAACTTCCCTGAGATCAAGTAGTTCCCCTGGCTGGGCTTTTAGCATCGGCTGTGTTAAATAGACGTAGTTCAATAAGGAAGGGGTATCGCTTCCAAACCTATGAACAGCGTGTTTTATTGAGGCAGAGATATGTAATGGAAGGACTGCTTCAAGATCTGCCAATAATTGGTTGTCTACAAGCCTCCATCGGATAAAATCATCTTCATATTTCGGGTGGCTGACTCTCCTTCGTTCTGCATTCACTTCGGATAACGAAATATCAATTCTTTCAAAAACTTCATAGGACCATGGCCCAAACTTATGGAAAAGCCAAGGAACATCAGTGTAACTCTGACCGTTGGAGTACCTTGCGTGCTCTATGTCCGCGAGATAAGTGTATTTTATTAAATGAATAGGCCCAAGCTCACGATCTGTATCTTCATCCTCCTGGCCAGCTACAAGGAGGGCATACTGGATTATCTTGTCAAGCCTATCTTCATCCATGGATCAGGTTTGATACTTGGTTTGGGTTGAATTTGCTATGGGGATCTGCTTCCTATATCACAAGTTAAGCACCGGTGTGAAGATATAAAGATTGAGGCAGCAAAATCTATGCCGTCCCAAGGGGGTTATCCAAGGACTTCGCGGTCCTGTTCCGCACTGATTTGCTGGGGTCGATTTTGGGGGCGATTGATAGCGAAAACCCGTGACTTCTTGTGATGCGCTGTACTCCCTGTGACATCGCCAAAAAAAGGGCTTACAAGTGATTGATCATCCTCGTAAACCCTTGTCCTTCCCTGGAGGCGGCAACCGGATTCGAACCGGTGAATAACGGTTTTGCAGACCGCTGCCTTAGCCACTTGGCTATGCCGCCATGATTTCTGGAGCGGGAAACGGGACTTGAACCCGCGACAACCACGTTGGCAACGTGGGGCTCTACCAACTGAGCTATTCCCGCAGAATTCTGAATTATTTTACTACCCACAAACGCTTTGTCAATAAAAAATCGCCCCTTCGACCCGGGCGCCTACTTACCTGTTTTTCCCTTCCTGCTGGGGAAAAATATCTGATTAAACTGACGAAAATAGTCCCACCCGGACCAGAGGGTAAGGATCAGGGCCACCCACAAAAAGACCATGCCCAGGACGTGGAAATTGATGCTATAGTAAGGATAGTGGAGGCACAGACTCACCAGGGCCAGGGACTGGAAAAGGGCCTTGTATTTTCCCAGGGCACGGGCCTGAATGACCACCCCCTCACTTACGGCGATGCTCCTTAGCCCGGTCACGGCCATTTCCCGGGAAACAATGACCATGACCATCCACACCGGGATCCTATCCAAGGGGATGAGCATGATCATGGTCACACAGACCAGGAGCTTATCCGCCAGAGGATCCAGGAACTTTCCCAATACAGTGACCGCCTTGTAGCGCCTCGCAAGAAAGCCGTCCAGTACATCCGTGATAGAAGCGAGACCAAAGCACAACGCCGCCAAAAGGCTGCCCCAACGCCCTCCCACATAAAGAAACAGGACCACCAAGGGAATGGAGGCAAGCCTGACACCGGTCAGTTTATTGGGGAGGTTTACGATCTCCTCCTGTGAATTTCCATTGCCAGCTCTTCGCCGGTCCTGTTCTTGAATACCTGGGCGCATACGATCGGCCTAAATTTAGAGATAATACTGTCATGGACATGGAGAAGGAATGTATGCTCTCATCGGACCCCTGTCCTGTTCTTTTGATAGTGCTCCAACACCCGTTTAACAAAGGTCCGGGTCTCCGGGATGGAAGGGACTCCCTGACAGGCCTCCACCTTTTCAGGGCCCGCGTTATAGGCGGCCAGGGCCAATGCCTTATTGTTCTGAAAACGCTGGAGAAGCAGGCTCAGGTACCGGGTGCCGCCGAAGATGTTCTCTTCCGGATTAAAGGGGTCCTGCACATTCATCTGGTGCGCTGTATGGGGCATCAACTGCATCAGGCCCTGGGCCCCCTTGGTGGACACGGCCCTGTGGTCGAAATCAGACTCCGCCTTGATCACCGCTTTGACCAGAGAGGTGTCCACCCCAAACCGCTGCGACGCCTGGCTGATAATCCCCTCGTAGTCCTGGATATACTGGGAGGCCTTCTTTCCAGGGGTGGTCCGAATGTACAGCCTGTAACGACTGTCGGTCTTGATATTGGTAAAGTGCCAGACCCCGTTTTTATCCACGTACCGGTAGATATCGGCGCATGCGCCCCCCGAAGGCAGAAGGAACAAAGCCACCATCAAAAAGGCCCCCACGGAGGTCTTGGCAAGCATATCTACCCCAGCTTTTTCCAATCCGCCAAAAATTTCTCCAGACCAATGGCGGTCAAGGGATGTTTAATCAATTGTTGAATCACTTTAAAGGGAATGGTGGCGATATCCGCCCCCATAAGGGCCGCATCCAAGACGTGAATGGGATTGCGGATGCTGGCCACAATCACCTCGGTCTCAAATCCGTAATTGTCATAGATGGAAATGATGTCCTCCACGATCTCCATCCCCTTGTGACTGATATCATCCAGTCTGCCTACAAAGGGGCTTATAAACGCCGCCCCCGCCTTGGCCGCCATCAGGGCCTGAAGGGGAGAAAAACACAGGGTCACGTTACATTGTATGCCCTCTTGGGAAAGGATCTTTACCGCCTTCAGCCCCTCTTCAATACAGGGAATTTTAACCACGATATTCTCCGCCAGCTTGGCCAGATCCCTGGCCTCCGCAACCATTGCCTCCGACTCCAGGCTCACCACTTCGGCGCTCACCGGGCCGCTCACAATATGACATATCTCCTGGATGAGTCCCTTAAACTCCCGGCCCTCCTTGGCCACCAAGGAGGGATTGGTGGTCACCCCGTCCACCATCCCCAAATCATTCGCCTTTTTGATCTCCTCCACATTGGCCGTATCAATGAAAAATTTCATAAATCCTCTCCCGTAGCTTGTGATTCACCCATGCACCCCCGGGTATCCAGGCCGGCCCGGAAGGACATGATCCCTTGAAGGTTTCTAAGCCTCTTTGTTCTCTTCAAACTTATCCGCACACGCTTTTGAGCAAAAAAAATAAGTCTGTCCCCTGATAACCCTTTTTTCGGCCTCCCTGAGGGGGATGTAGGTCTTGCACCACGGATCCTGGACCATCTCGTCAATGGCCCCCCCGTCCGGTTCAGGTCTACGGACCTTTGGGCCGCCGAAAAAATGCTTAAGCACCCGGTAGAGCAGGTAGGCCAGAAAGGCGAGGATCAAAAGCCTCATCTAGGCCTCCCCCAAGGGAAAAACCGCCTGCCCTTGATCAGGAAGGGCCTCCAAAAGCTGGGCCATGGTCCTCGCCATAAGGGGATGCACCTCCTCCGGGGCGAGTTCAACCATAGGGGCAAGTACAAACCGCCTCAAGTGCATCAGGGGATGGGGGATCTCGAGATCCGCTTCACGGATTACTCGGCCTTTAAAAAGGAGGATATCCAGGTCAATGACCCGGGAATCCCACCTTTTTTTTCTCTCCCTGCCCATAGCCGTTTCAATGGCCAGGAGGGCCTGCAAAAAGGCCTGGGCGTCCATGTCCGTACGAAGGCATATCACGCCGTTGACATACCAGTCCTGGTCTTCGACGCCCACCGGTTCCGTACGGTAGAACCGGGACCGATTTGTAACATCGCATCCGGGAAGCCCGTCCACGGCATCAATGGCCTTGAGGCAGTTTTCCATCCTATGGCCCAGGTTGGATCCCACCCCCACATAGACCCTGCTGGCTGATCCCGGCAGTCCTTCCCCCATCTAGAGTCCCAAGCCTCTTATTCGTTCAATGGCCTCGGATAGCCTTTCTTTACCCTGGGTCAGGGCGATCCTGAAATATCCCTCGCCCGGCGCCCCGAAGCCGTTGCCCGGGGTGACCACCACACCGGCCTCCTCCAGGACGCGGGCGGCAAATTGGGTGGAGGTGTGGCCTTTGGGGACTTCCACCCACAGGTAGAAAGTGGCTTTGGGTGAACTGAGTGAGAATCCTGCATCCTTGAGGCCCTTAACCATCAGGTCCCTCCGATCCGTATAAGTCTGAACCATCTCCCTTACGCAGGACTGATCCCCCGTGATAGCCTCCACGCCGGCCATCTGGACGGCCTGAAACACCCCGGAATCAATATTACTCTTGACTGCGCCCAGGCCCTGGATGGCCTCCCTGTTGCCCGCGGCAAACCCGATTCGCCACCCTGTCATGTTATAGGTCTTGGAAAGGGAGTGAAATTCAAGGCCCACCTCCTTGGCCCGGGGCGCTTCCAGAAAGCTGTGAGGCTGGTAACCGTCAAAGGCCATTTCCGTGTAGGCCGCATCGTGGCACACCAATAGGTCGTGGGCCTGTGCAAAGGCTACAATTTCTTTGAAAAACGCCGGCTCAGCCACCGCAGACGTGGGGTTGTTGGGATAGTTGATGAACATCACCCGGGCCCTGGAGGCCGTCTCCGCAGGAATAGCGCCGAGGTCCGGTAAGAAGTCGTTTTCTTTCAACAGGGGCATGAAAAAGGATTCCCCGCCCGCGAAGAGGGTGGAGATATGGTATACGGGGTATGCCGGCGTGGGCACAAGGGCCACGTCTCCTGGATTCACAAAGGCCAGGGGGAAATGGGCGATCCCCTCTTTGCTCCCTATAAGGGAGACCACTTCCTCTTCCGGATCCAGGGAGACGCCGAACCTCTCTCCGTACCAGCGGGCCACCGTTTCCTTGAAATCGCCCATTCCCGAGTAGGAAGGATACCGATGGGTGAGGGGATCCTCCACCGCCTTCTTCAAGGCCTCTATAATATGGCGGGGTGTGGGAAGATCCGGATCCCCCACGCCCAAATCGATGATATCAACCCCCCGGGCCATCACCTCCGCCTTTTTGCGATCAATCTCTTTGAAAAGGTAGGGAGGCAATTTCTTTAACCTTTCCGCTCTCTCAAACCTCTGCATACAGACCTCGTTACTGGAATCACCACCGCATGGATGACGGCATTCCTCACCTCGCGTTACACAGACCCTGTGACCGGCCTCAGTCCCCTTTCAATCCCAGCACATCTTGCATGTCATAGAGGCCCTTGGGCTGGTTGCCCACCCAGAGTGCCGCCCTTACCGCACCCCGGGCGAAATTATCCCGGTTATGGGCCCGGTGGGTCAGTTCCAACCGCTCCCCGATACCACCAAACATCACTGTATGTTCCCCGGTGATATCCCCTGCACGCCACGTCTGGATGCCGATTTCATCGTCGCTCCTCTCCCCGATCATGCCCTTACGCTCATATACACCCACCTTGCCAAGGTCACGGTTGGTTGCCTCCGCCAGGATCTGGGCGAGGCGCATGGCCGTACCGCTGGGGGCGTCCTTTTTCATCCTGTGGTGGGCCTCCAGGATTTCCAGGTCGTAATCTCTGCCGAGGATCCGGGCCATTTCTCCCGCAATCTTGAACATCACGTTAACGCCCACGCTCATATTGGGGGCCAGGACGCATCTGATTTTCCCGGCCAGTCTCTGGATTTCCTCCAGGTTCTCCCCGGTGATTCCGGTGGTTCCAATGACCATATCCAGTCCCTTGGAGACCGCGGTCCGCATGTTGGCGAGGGTTGCCTCTGGGGTGGTAAAATCGATGAGCACCTCGCCCTGATCCGCCAGCTCCTCAAGGGAGCCGGCGATCTGAACGCCCAATGCCCCCAGTCCGGCCACCTGACCGGCATCCTGGTTCACACAGGGGTGATCGGCACGTTCAAAGGCCCCGGCCAGGGCTGTTTCCTTATTCTGGTGGACCATGGATATGATCCTCTGGCCCATCCGGCCCGCCGCACCAGCCACAATCGTCTTGACCATATCTCCCCCTCCCTCGCTGTTCTTGACCCTGCGGTCGGGTTCCTTAGAAAGGGATGCCCGGCTGCAGGGGATCTTTGTATTAAATCAGACCGAATGCCTCAAGGTCCTTTTTAAGCCTTTCCCGGTTCACGGAGGACATCCGGGCCAGGGGAAGCCGCAGCTCTTCCTGGATCTTGCCCATAAGGGCCAGGGATGTCTTCACAGGGACCGGATTGGTCTCATAAAACATGGCCTGGCACAGGGGAAAGAGTTTGTAAAAAAGTTCCTGGGCCTTTTGGATATTGCCTTGCTCCCAGGCCGCCAACATATCGGATGTATCCCTGGGTACAATGTTGGCCACCACCGAAACGACGCCTTTGCCCCCGACAGAAAGGACCGGGAGGGTCACATTATCGTCCCCGGAAAGGAGTGTAATCTTGTCGCCCGCCAGTCTCACGATTTCCGCCATCTGGGCAAGGTTGCCCGAGGCCTCCTTAATGGCCACCACCTCTGAGAGCTCCGCCAGGCGAGCGACCGTCTCAGGGAGCATATTGACACTCGTCCTGCCCGGGACATTATAGAGGACCTGAGGCAGGCTCACGGCCTCGGCAATGGCCTTAAAGTGCTGGTAAAGTCCTTCCTGGGTGGGCTTGTTATAATAGGGGGTCACCTGGAGGCTCGCGTCTGCGCCGGCCTTTTTGGCATGCCCGGTGAGTTCAATGGCCTCGTTGGTGCTGTTGCCACCGGTTCCGGCAATCACAGGCACCCGCCCTTTGACCGTTTCTACGGCGATATCGATCACGCGGTTGTGCTCTTCCACGTTCAGGGTGGCGGATTCGCCCGTGGTCCCGCAGGGCACAATGGCATTTGTTCCATTTTCGATCTGGAATTCGATGAGCTGGCGGAAGACTTCCTCATCCACCTTGCCGTCCTTAAAGGGGGTTACAATGGCGACTATCGATCCTTTAAACATGACAACCTCCTTCAATTCCTTTTGAAAGGTTAACCGCCCGCCGGACTCAAAAACCCTGTGTCCGGCTCATAACCCTTCTTGGTTGAGTTGGGCCTGGTAAACGATGGAGGTGTTCCCTTCGAGCCAAATCCGCTCGAAGGCCTCCCCCTGCCTCTGGAAATGTACGGTGAGGGTCTCTCCTCCCCTGGTCCTGACCTTGACCGGTGAAGGCATCCCCTCCCGGATGGAGGCCACGAGGGCACAGGCGATGGCCCCTGTGCCGCAAGCCAGGGTCTCCCCCTCTACGCCCCTTTCATAGGTCCGGACATCAAGGCGGTCGGCACCGACCCGGGTCATGAAATCGGCGTTTGTCCCCTCTGGGGCGAACAGGGCATGATAACGGATCTCTTTCCCCTGTTCCTCCACCGGGTGATCCGCAAGATGACCCACCCGGACCACCACATGGGGGACCCCCGTATTAATAAAATCGACGCTCATCCATCCCTCCCGGGCGGTAAGCTTCACATCCGTAGAAAGGTCACCGGCCCCGGGCATGAGGATCTTGACCACCCGGCCCTTCACTTCTGCTGAAACAGGCCCGGCCAGGGTTTCAAAGGTCATCTTCGGACCTGCTATCCCCTTTAAGTAGGCGAAACGGGAGACACAGCGTCCTCCGTTGCCGCACATTTCCACCTCCCCTCCGTCGGCGTTGAAAAAGCGCCAGCCGAAATCATATTGATTGGACTTCACCACAAAAATCACGCCGTCAGCGCCCACAGACTCCCGGCGCCTGCAAGCCCGCTTGACCAGGGCCCCCATGTCTTGGTCCTCGACTTGGCCTTGCCGGTTGTCGATCAGGATAAAGTCGTTTCCACTTCCGTTCATTTTCCAAAATTCCAGCATGCCCTTTAACAATCCCTTAAGAAATCGGGGATCGTCTCCCCCTTTATGAGATCTTGGAAGGTCTCTCGTTCCCGGATTACATAAAAGCGGTCTCCTTTGACCATCACCTCGCAGACCCGGGGACGGGAATTATAATTTGAGGACATGCTGAACCCGTAGGCCCCGGCACTCATGATAGCTATGAGTTCGCCGGGTTCTGCCTGCTCCACATCCCTCTCCCTTGCCAGAAAATCCCCGGACTCGCATATGGGTCCCACAATGTCTGCTTTGACCCGCTCACGGCCCGAGATCCTACAAGGTTGAATGCCGTGGTAGGAATTGTAAAGGGCCGGCCGCATGAGGTCATTCATGGCCGCATCCACAATAATGAAGGTCTTCTCCCCTGAAGATTTCACGTAGACCACCTTTGTCACCAGGATGCCCGCATTCCCCATAATCACACGGCCCGGTTCCAAGATCAGGGTTAAATCCGTGCCGGCCAGCTCTTCGCCGATGGCTGCAGCGTATTCCTGGGGATGAGGAGGCGTCTCTTGGTCGTAGGTGATCCCCAGCCCTCCTCCCAGGTCCATGTAAGCGATCCGAAGCCCTTCGGCCTCCAAGCCCTTGATCATTTCGAGGAGCCTTTTCAAGGCGTCCACAAAGGGGCTCACCTGGGTCACCTGAGACCCGATATGGCAGGAGACCCCGCAAGGGTCCAGGTTTTCAAGACGGGCCGCCAGGGCGTATTGGCCGGGTGCCTCCTGGATGTCAATACCGAACTTATTCTCCTTAAGACCCGTTGAGATATAGGGATGGGTCCGGGGATCTACATCGGGATTGACCCGCAATGCCACTCTCGCCCGTTTCCCTAGCTTGCCGGCTGCTTCGTCGAGCCTCAAGATCTCCTGGGTGGATTCCACATTGAACATAAGAATATCCGACTCCAGGGCATAGGACAAGTCTCCCAAGTCCTTCCCCACTCCCGAAAAAACGATTTTTCCCGGGTCCACCCCCGCCTTGAGGGCCCGGTAGAGTTCCCCGGCGGATACGATATCCACGCCACCTCCTTGCCTGGCGAAGAGGCGGAGAATGGCCAGGTTGGAATTAGACTTCATGGAGAAACACGTCAGGTGCCTTATGTCGTCAAAGGCCCGGTCAAAGGCATGAAAGTGCTGGTTCAGGGTTGCGTGGGAATAAAGATAAAAGGGGGTTCCCACCTCACGGGCGATCCCGGCAATGGGAACGTCCTCACAGAAAAGTTCTTGGTCTATGTAATGAAAATGATGCACAGCTTCCTTCTACCCCCAGGCCCGGGAGGAGGGTCTAAAGGACCGCAAGGCCATTTCGCGGCCCTAAGACGGCCCGGGCACCCTCAATTGAACCCTGTTAGAAGGCGGTCCCGGTTCACCACCTTTCCCCAGGAGATGGACCTTAAGGAAGTAAAGTCCCTCCTTTTCCACCCCGGGCACTTCGCAATGAAACCGCTCTGCGGTGATCACACCCGCCCCCACTTCCTTAAAATCCTTGTAGGTAATTGGACATCCTTCGCAGGGCGCGTCCTCCAGCGGATAGCTTGCAAAATAGATCCGAGCCCCAGTGACCGTAGTCTTAATATCCCGCCCGCGGGCTCCAACAGCACGGCCGTCGAGCACGACCCGGCCCTGCTGCCAGGAGGCCCTCAGCCCTTCCACCCTAAGGGAAGGCGCCTCTTGGGGCAGAGAGGGTGGCCCCTTTTTCCCACAGGCAAAAAGGGTGAGAAAAGCGAGGGCCATGATCCCTAAGAGAGTCTTGATCCTCAAAGCCCAAGCTCCTCTTTGGCCTTGTCAATGCTCTTCTTGACCCTCTCCGGTGCTGTGCCGCCGGCGATATTCCTTCGCCCCACGGATAAATCCGGATCGAGCCATCCGAAAACATCTTCTTCAATGCGTCTTTCAAAACCCTTCATCTCATCCAGGGTAAGCTCGTGGAGTTCCCGGTTCCCTTCCAGGCAAAAGAGGACCATTTTCCCTACCACCCCGTGGGCCTGTCGAAAGGTCATCCCTTTCCCCACCAGGTAATCGGCCAGGTCCGTGGCGACCAGATACCCTTTCCGGGTGCATGCCCTCAACCGATCCTCCTTAAAAGATATCCCACCCAGAAGCCGGGCCATCACCTTGAGGCACAATTCCACCGTGTCTGCGGCGTCAAAGAGGGCCTCCTTGTCCTCCTGGAGGTCCTTGTTATAGGTGAGGGGCAGGCCTTTCAAGGTGGTGAAAAGAGAGATGAGATGGCCGTAAATCCGGCCCGTCTTCCCCCTGATCAGTTCCGGGATGTCCGGGTTCTTTTTTTGGGGCATAATGCTGCTGCCCGTGCAGAAGGCATCGGGGATGTCCACAAATCCGAACTCCTGGCTGGACCAGATCACCAGTTCCTCGCTCAGCCGACTCAGATGCATCATCAGGACGGAGGCGTTGTAAAGAAAATCCAGGACAAAATCCCGGTCGCTCACTGCATCCATACTGTTCTGAGATACCCTCTCAAAACCCAATTCCTGGGCCACCATGTCCCGGTCCAGATCAAAGGTGGATCCTGCCAGGGCCGCACTTCCCAAGGGGAGGACATTCACCCACCTCAGGCTGTCCCTGAAGTGTGCTTTGTCTCTCTTCAACATTTCGAAGTAGGCCATCAGGTGATGGGCCAGGAGCACGGGTTGAGCCCGTTGCAAATGGGTATAGCCCGGCATGATCACGTGAAAGTTCTTTTCCGCCAGGGTGATCAGGGCCTTCTGCATGTCCTCGATCAGTGCCGCTACGCGACCGACCGCATCCCTCACGTAAAGTCTCACATCCAGGGCCACCTGGTCATTGCGGCTTCTTCCCGTATGGAGCTTTTCCCCGGCCGGCCCCACCTTCTCCACCACGGCCTTTTCTATTAGGGTGTGGATATCCTCGTAGTCCTCATCTGAAGAAAAGCCCCCTCTCTCAAGCTCTCGCCTTATCTCCCCCAAGGCCTCCAGGATTTGGGAGGCCTCCTCCTCTCCAATGATTTTTTGTTTCGCCAGCATCTTGCAGTGGGCCAGACTGCCCTCCACGTCCTGGGCATAAAGGCGACGGTCAAAGGGGATTGATGCGTTGAACCGGTTTACCAGGTCATCGGTTTCCTCACGGAAGCGGCCGCCCCAGACTTTTTGACTCATGGGCTCATCCTTTCCTGTCATACAGGGCTTTTACGGCCCTTTTCCAGCAAGCGGGCGATCTTCAGGCGAAGACCGTTCAGCCTGATAAAGCCCTCCGCATCCTTTTGGTCATAAACCTCATCGCCTTCAAAAGTGGCGAACTCCGGATCATAGAGAGTGAGTTCTGATTTTCTGCCCGAGACCGTACAATTGCCTTTGTAAAGCTTCAGGCGCACCAGACCGCACACGTTCTTCTGGGTCTCGTCCACCATGCCCTGAAGCATTCTCCGCTCCGGGGAAAACCAGTATCCGTAGTAAGCCATCTCCGCGTATCTGGGAATCAGCCCGTCCCGGATATGCATCACCTCCCGGTCCATGGTGATGGACTCTATGGCCCTGTGGGCAACCCGGAGGACGGTCCCCCCCGGGGTCTCATAGACCCCTCTGGACTTCATGCCCACGTACCGGTTTTCCACCATATCCACCCGGCCTATCCCGTTGCGACCGGCCAGTTCGTTCAAGAAGGCCAGGAGGTGATCCGGGGCCATGGTTTGTCCATTAACCGCCACAGGATCCCCGGCCCGGTACTCGATTTCAATCCACGTGGGCTCATCAGGCGCCTTTTCAGGAGGCACAGTGAGGACAAACATATCTTCCGGCGGTTCTTGCCAGGTATCCTCAAGGATTCCTCCCTCAAAGCTGATATGGAGGAGGTTGCGATCGCTGGAGTAAGGCTTTTCTTTGCTCACGGGCACGGGTATATCATGGGCCTTGGCATAACCCATCAGGTCTTCCCGGCCCTTAAAGGTCCACTCACGCCAGGGGGCTATGATCCGAAGCCCGGGATCCAGGGCCATATAGGCCAACTCGAACCGCACCTGATCGTTTCCCTTTCCTGTGGCCCCGTGGCAGACCGCGTCAGCACCCGTCTTTGCCGCCGCTTTCACCTGGCCCCTGGCGATCAGGGGTCTTGCCAGGGAGGTCCCAAGCAGGTAGGAGGACTCATAAATGGCATTGGCCCTCATGGCCGGCCACACGAAATCCCGAACAAAGCTCTCTTTAAGGTCCTCTACGATGACCTCCTCGGCCCCGGTACGAAGGGCCTTCTCTCTGAGGCCTTCAATCTCTTCACCCTGGCCCACGTCTGCGGCATAGGCCACGACAGGGCACTGATAGGTTTCCCTGAGCCAGTGGAGGATGACCGAGGTATCCAAGCCCCCGGAATAGGCCAAAACAATCTTTTTTATCCCTTTGCCCAATGCGCCTTCTCCTTGTTCGATTAATACTGCTCCTTGGACTCCAGCCCCTCCAGCACCCGGTCAAGGGCGCTCACCAGGGCATCTATTTCTTGTTTGCCGATAATCAAAGGGGGAACGAAACGGAGAATTTTCTCCTGGGCGCAGTTAATGAGGAAACCCTCTTTCATGCAGGCCTCGACCACCGCAGCGCCGGGCCGGTCCAGCTCTATACCCAGCAGGAGCCCCAGGCCCCGCACGCCCTGGATACAGTCCCTCCGGCGGGAAAGCGCCTCAAGGCTTGACTTGAAATAATTCCCCATTTCACGGCAGTTTTCCAGCCACCCATCCTCCAGGATGCTCCTGAGCACGGCCAGGGAACCGGCCGTGACCAAGGGGGTTCCGCCAAAGGTGGTGGCGTGGCTCCCCGGGCCGAAGGCATGAGCCAAGGCCTCCACCGAAAGCATGGCACCAATAGGGAGTCCATTCCCCAGGGCCTTGGCCAAGGTCATGATGTCCGGTGTGACACCATAATGCTCATGGCAGAAAAGCCTGCCCGTCCTTCCCATACCGGTCTGAACCTCGTCAAAGATGAGGAGGGCCTCTTTTTCCTGACACAAGGCCTTCACCCCTTTCAGGTATGAGGCATCCGGGCACACCACCCCTCCCTCCCCCTGTATAGGTTCAAGGATCACCGCGCTCACCGATTCGTCCATGGCCTTGTCGAGTTCGCCCAGGTGGTTGAAGGGGACGAACCGGAAACCCGCCAGCAGGGGATCATATCCCCTTTGGATTTTGGCCTGCCCCGTAGCCGAAAGGGTGGCCATGGTCCGGCCGTGAAAGGAGTTGGCCATGGAGACGATGGTCTGTTTTCTTTTGCCGAACTTCTCATGAGCAAAGCGGCGGGCGAGTTTAATGGCCGCCTCGTTGGCTTCGGCCCCGCTGTTACAGAAGAATACCCGATCCGCGAAGGAATGCTCCACCAGAAGCCGCGCCAGATCTGTCTGGGGCACAGTATAGTAAAGGTTTGAGACGTGGACAAGCCTCCTGGATTGCTCTTCCAGTGCCCGGCTCACAACCGGAGAACTGTGCCCCAGGGCACATACGGCAATACCGCCTACAAAATCCAAGTACTCCTTGCCTTCCTCATCCCAAACCCGGCACCCCTCACCTCTCACCAGGGTTATGGGAAAGCGGCTGTAAGTCTGGAACATATATTTGTCCGCCAGATCCTTGGTCTTCACCATGCTTTCATTCATGTTCTCTTCGCTCCCTGTCCTATGCCTGTAAAACGGACCACCGCCCCTTAAAGGGCCACTCGGTTCTCTATGGGGGCTTCACCCGCTCGTGCCCGGGTTGGATTGGTGGACCGGCCTAGTGCACGATCTCGGTACCGATGCCTCCCCTGGTGAATATTTCCAACAATATGGCGTGCTCTTCTCTGCCGTCGATCACATGCGCCTTGTTGACACCACCCTTCAGGGCGTCCACACAACAGGTCACTTTGGGTATCATCCCGCCTTTAATAATACCGCTTCCTATAAGCTCAGCCACTTCTCCGAGTTTCAGGCTTGAAATCAGCCGGCCTTCCCTGTCCAGGACCCCCTTTGTATCGGTGAGGAGAATCAGCTTCCTGGCCTTGAGAGAAGCGGCAATATGGCCGGCCACAAGGTCCGCGTTGATGTTGTAAGTCTCGCCCTCTCCGCCTGCGCCCACCGGTGCGATCACCGGAATGAATCCACTTTCAATGAGACTCAATAACACCCTGTCGTCTACGGAGACGATTTCCCCTACCATGCCTATATCGATGATCTCGGGGGGCTCATCATCTCCTCGACTTTTCAGGTATTTCATCTTCCTGGCCGTAATAAGCCCCCCGTCCTTGCCGGAAAGGCCTACAGCCCGGCCCCCGTTGCCGTTAATGAGGTTCACAATCTCCTTGTTTACCTTCCCCACAAGCACCATCTCCACCACATCCATGGTCTGGCTGTCGGTGACCCGCAAGCCGTCAACAAATTCCGATTCGATGGAGAGTCGTTTCAAAAGATCCCCAATCTGCGGGCCGCCGCCGTGGACCACAATGGGATTTATGCCCACATATTTCATGAGTATGATATCCAGGGCAAAATCCTGCTTGAGTTTCTCGTCCACCATGGCATGGCCCCCGTACTTTACAACAATGGTGGCCCCGTTAAAACGCTGAATGTAAGGCAAGGCCTCGATCAGGATCTTGGCCCGGTCTGTCTGGGTAATCATAGGATATACCTGCTCAGGTTCTCATCATCGAGGATCTCTTCTAATTTCTCTGCCACGTAGGCCTTGGTGATGACCACCGCCTTTTCCTCCGTATCAGGGGCGTCAAAAGAAATCTGGTCCAGCAGTTTTTCCATCACCGTATGAAGTCGCCGGGCACCGATGTTTTCCATCCGTTCATTTCCCTTGCTGGCCATGTTGGCGATCTCCCTCACGGCGTCATCTTCAAAAACCAGTTCAATCCCTTCTGTAGCCAGGAGGGCCTCATACTGGGTGATCAGCGCGTTTTTAGGCTCCTTCAATATCCGGATAAAATCCTCGGTGGAAAGGGAATCCAGTTCCACCCGGATGGGAAACCTTCCCTGGAGTTCAGGGAGAAGATCGGAAGGTTTGCTGACATTAAAGGCCCCGGCTGCGATGAAAAGGATGTGATCCGTTTTGACCATCCCGTATTTTGTGGTGACCGTTGATCCCTCCACGATGGGCAGGAGATCCCTCTGGACCCCCTCTCTGGACACATCCGGGCCGTAAGAGGAATCAGCACCCGCCACCTTGTCCAGTTCATCAAGGAAGATGATACCATTTTGTTCTGTCATGCGGACGGCATGTTCCACCACCTTGTCCATATCGATCAGCTTCTGCGCCTCTTCCTGAAAGAGGATTTCCATGGCCTCAGGGACCTTGACGCGTCTCTTTTTCTTCTTGGCCGGGAAGATGTTGCCAAAGACCTCTTTTATATTGAACTCCATCTCCTCGAGGCCCGCACTGGAAAAAATCTCTACCATAGGCGTGCCGCTGTCGCTGACCTCCAGTTCCACATAACGCTCGTCCAGCTTACCCCCCCTGAGGAGGCGTCTCAATTTTTCCCGGGTGGAAGGACTTTCGCCGCCATCAGATCGAACCACCTCAAGGACCCGCTCTCTGTCTCCTTCTTCTTCTCCCTGGACTTCCTCCCGCTTCTTTGGGAGGAGAAGGTCGAGCATGCGTTCTTCCCCCAGCTCGCGGGCCCGGGGTTTGACCCGTTCCTCTTCTTCCTTCTTGGCCATGCTCACAGCCAACTCGGTCAGGTCCCTGATCATGGACTCCACGTCCCGTCCCACGTATCCCACCTCGGTAAACTTGGTGGCCTCCACTTTCAGGAAAGGGGATTTGGCCAGTCGGGCTAAACGTCTGGCGATTTCAGTTTTTCCCACACCGGTGGGCCCGATCATAATGATATTTTTGGGGGCGATTTCATCCCTGAGATCGGGCGGGACCTGCTGCCGGCGCCACCTGTTTCTCAGGGCAATGGCAACCGATCTCTTGGCCTGGTCCTGACCGATAATATACTTGTCCAGTTCCGAGACGATCTCTCTGGGTGTCAAAACTTTCATGAATTGATCTTGTACTGTCTCTTCTTCTTTCATGGCATCTTCCAAGTCCTCGGTCTTTCAGGGATCGACTCCTCTGGAGCCTTCTGTGCATGCCCGCAAAATATACCTCCGGGCCCCTGCCGAACTAGGCCTCAGAGCCGAGTTCATGGATCACCACCTCTTCGTTGGTGTACACACAGATAGAAGCGGCGATCTTCATGGCCTCCCTGGCGATGGCGACAGCATCCAGCGGCGAATGCCCGACCAGGGCCCTGGCCGCGGCCAGGGCGTACGCCCCTCCAGAACCAATGGCGGCCACAGACTCATCCGGTTCGATCACATCCCCGGTGCCTGAAATGATAAGCATGTGTTCTTCATCCATGGCAAGGAGGAGGGCCTCCAGCCGTCTTAGGATCTTATCCGTTCTCCAATCTTTTGCCAGCTCGACAGCGGCCCTCACGAGATTTCCGTTATAGGTCTCCAGCTTTCCTTCCAGTCGTTCGTAGAGATTAAAGGCGTCGGCCGCAGATCCGGCAAAACCTACAAGGACCTTATCCTTATACATATAGCGAACCTTGGTGGCCTTATGCTTCATGACCGTCTCACCCAGGCTGACCTGGCCGTCCCCGGCCATCACGGATTTGCCGTTCTTCCTCACGGCCAGGATAGTTGTGGCCCTTATCCGCAACAATTGCCCCTTGTCTGTATTGCTCATGCCCTGTTTCCCCCTGTCAATCTCTGCTTCTCGGGTGGGCCTTGTCGTAAACCTCCATGAGCCTGGCCAGGCTGACATGGGTATAGCGCTGGGTGGTCGAGAGGCTCGCATGGCCCAAGAGCTCCTGGACGGATCGGAGATCGGCCCCTCCATCCAGAAGATGGGTGGCGAAGCTATGCCTCATGGAATGAGGGCTGATCTCAGGGGCCAACCCGCCCTCTTTTACGTACCGTTTGACCACCCTCTGGATACTCCGAACAGAGAGACGGCCTCCGCGGGAATTGATAAACAGGGGGGCCTCCCGGTCCTCCCCTGTATCCTTCTTTCTCAAGTGCCTGGTGGCTTCAAGGTAATCCCTGAGGGCACTGAGGGCGTATCGGCCGATGGGAACGATTCTTTCCTTTTTGCCCTTGCCTAAAACCCTGACCAGCCTCTCCTCAGCATCCACGTTCGACAAATTTAAAGAGGCCAGCTCGCTGGCCCGGAGACCGCAGGAATAGAGGACTTCGAGGATGGCCTGATCTCTTAGTCCCAGCGGTTTCTCTTTGTCGGGTCTCTCCAAAAGCCTGAAGACATCATCCACCGGGAGATAAACTGGAATGGTCTTTTCAAGCCTGGGCCTGGTCGTCTCTGCCGCCGGGTTTGTCCTGATAAAGCCCTGCCTCTCAAGAAACAAAAAAAGTGAACGCACCGCAGAAAGCTTGCGGGAGATGGTGGATCGCCGCAGCCGGCCGTGGAGGGTCGCCATATACTCCCGCATGAGCAAAGTGTCAACGGCCTCCAATTCAATATCTCCACCCTGGCCCCCGGCAGTTCTTTCCTCCAGAAACCCGGCAAATTGCATCAAGTCGGTATGGTAGCTCCGAATGGTATGTTGGGAATACCCCTTTTGCTCCTTGAGGTACGTCATGAACCGTTCTATAAGGTCATTCAGCAGCAAGGCAAGACCCCATATCCGTTCCGCTCAGTTGCCCGAGATGGCACGATACAAAAAATTTCAGTTTATCATCTAAATCCCAATTGGCAATTAAAAAATACCCCGGCCTATTCTTGGCTTGACTTTGATTTAATCTTTGAGGTAGTTTTTAGAATTCAGTCGTCTGTAACACTTTAGGTGTTTGCAGTGCTTGTGAGGATCATGACCTCCTTTCTTTTGTTCCGAGGCGGTCAGAGCATGCTTTCTTCCAAGGCCATGGCCCAGGTCCTTCCATGGCTGACTAAAACCCGGCCCGTTGCGGGCCCGTTCTTTATCGATGACTCGGGAATGCACCTTGGAGGCCCCCTATAAGGCCTTTTCTCCCTCTTCTCCCAGTGAGTCAAGCATGCCAGCCATGCCCAAGCCTTTCTCCAGAACAAACCCGGGGAGGGCTTGAAAAATTCCCCTTGTCGGCTGCAGGGGGAATCATGAGGGGACCTAATTCCAGATGGATCATGAAAGGGTTTTGCGTATGGAAAAAAAAGTGGAAGATTTGAGAAATGTGGCCCTGATCGCCCACGTAGGCTCGGGTAAAACATCCCTGGCAGAGGCCATGCTCTTCGACGGCGGCTCCACCACCAGGCTGGGCAGAGTAGACGACGGCACATCTAATCTGGATTTTGAACCAGAGGAAAAAAGGCGAAGAATCACCATCAGCACCGCCTTTCACCATTGCAACTGGAAGAAACATGTCATCAATATTATCGACACCCCTGGGGACGACAACTTCCTCTCAGATGCCAAGCTTTGTCTCCAGGCAGCCGAAGCGGTTGTGGTGGTGATTGACGCTACGGCGGGGGTGAAAGTGGGGACTGAAAAGGTGTGGTCCTTTGCCCAAGAATTGGAGATGCCCAAGATCATCTTTATTAATAAACTGGACCGGGAGCGGTCCGATTTCCTTAAGGTGATTGAGGATGCGGCCCAGACCCTGGAGATCAAAGCCACCCCCGTGTTTCTTCCCATAGGAGAAGAGGACAAGTTTGAAGGCCTGGTAGACCTGATACGGCTCAAGGCCTACATTTACAAGAAAGACGGGACAGGGAAATTTGAGACCAAAGAGATGCCTGCGGACATGGAAGGGATGGTCAGGGAATGGCGTGAAAAGATCATTGAGAACATTGTAGAGGTTGATGACGACCTCATGGAAAAGTACCTGGAAGGAGAAGACCTCTCCGACCAGGACATCGAGGGCACCCTCTATCGGGGCATCAAGTCAGGGACACTGGTACCCATGGTTTGCGGCTCCGCCACCCTCAATATGGGTGTCCCCCAGCTGATGGATCTCATTGTGGAGGCCTTCCCTTCCCCCCTTGACAGGCCGGCGATGAAGGGGAAAAAGCCCGAAAGTGAAGAGGTGCTGGAGATACCTCCCGCAGAGGATGCCCCCGTCTCCGCCTTGGTCTTTAAGACCATGGCAGACCCTTTTGCGGGGAAGCTGTCCCTGCTACGGGTCTTTTCAGGGACCATGGAGGCGGACTCCACCGTACACAATGCCAATAAAGATACAAAGGAGAAGTTCGGTCAGCTCTCCCTCATGGAGGGGAAGAAACAACAACCCATTGACTCGGCCGGCCCCGGGGATATTGTGGCCATTTCAAAGCTCAAAGAAACCGCCACGGGTGATACCCTTTGCTCGGCCAGCGACCCCATCATTTACGAGCATGCAGAGCCCCTCCCTGCCGTTCTCTCTTACGCCATCGAGGCCAAGGTCAAAGGCAGTGAAGACAAGGTCTTTGCATCCCTGGCCAAGCTCCTCGAAGAGGATCCCACCCTTAGGCTCGAAAGGGATCAGACCACTTCAGACATCCTCCTCTCCGGCACAGGTCAGATCCACCTTGAGACCACATGCGAGAAGCTTCAGCGCAAATTCGGGGTTGAGGTTAATCTCAACCCTGTGAAGGTACCTTACAGGGAAACCATCAAGAAGCCGGTTAAGGGGATCATTTATCGACACAAGAAACAGTCGGGAGGAAGAGGCCAGTTTGCGGAAGTCCACTTTGACGTCACCCCCCTGGAAACAGATTCGGGATTTGAATTCCAGGAGGATCTCACGGGCATGAATGTGCCACGAAGCTTTGTCCCCGCCGTTGAAAAAGGCCTTAATGAGGCACTCCAAAGCGGCATCCTCGGGGGCTATCCCGTGGTTGACCTGAAGGTGCGATTTTATGACGGCAAATCCCATGATGTGGATTCGTCGGAAATGGCCTTCAAGATAGCAGCAAGCATGTGTCTAAAAAAGGCCCTTCAGGAGGCGAACCCCACCCTTCTCGAACCCGTGATGGAAATGGAAATCACCGTGCCGGAGGATGTGATGGGAGATGTGATGGGGGACCTAAACGGGCGCAGGGGAAGGGTGCTGGGCGTGGAAAGCAAGGGCAAAAACCAGGTTATCAAGGCCCAGGCACCCTTGGCGGAAGTGCTTCAATACGCCCTTGACCTCAACTCCATGACAGCAGGCAGGGGCTCCTTTACCATGCACCACTCCCATTATGAGGAGGTCCCGGCTCAGCTGGCGGACAAGGTGATCGCCGCGGCCAAAGAACAGGAATAAATGCCACAACCCTTGCGGTATGGAATATACGTCTATATTGTGAAATGTCTTCCCAGGCCCAGGACTCCGTGGTCAAGCCGGTCAAAACCGGCATACTGACGATCAGTGACAAGGGATATAGGAGAGAGAGGCGGGATGAAAGCGGTCCTGTCATCGCCGGTCTCCTTGAATCCCATGGCCTCCTTTTGCTGAAAAGAGAGATTGTTCCGGACCAACTGGCGCGTATCGTGGACACCCTTGTCACCTGGGTGGACAGGGAAGGGCTTCAACTTATCGTCACCTCCGGGGGTACAGGCCTGAGCCCCACGGATGTCACCCCCCAGGCCATGAAAAAGGTCATCGACTATGAGGTCCCTGGCATGGCGGAGGCCATGCGCGCCGCCAGTTTAAAAAAGACCCCTCATGCCATGCTCTCCCGGGCCATGGTAGGTGTCCGCAAAGGCTCTCTTATCATTAATCTTCCTGGCAGCCCGGCCGGTTCGAGGGAGAACTTGAGCGTCCTCCTGCCTGCACTGGATCACGCCCTTCAAAAACTCGGGGGCGACCCCTCCGAGTGTGCACCACCACAAGTCTTTTAAATTTATTGTATTTATTCATACAACTGAGAACATTTGTTCGGAAACAAACCGATTGATCTATCATCCTAGCCTGTGATAAATAGACGAGAAGTCATTCGTTCTTTTAAGAATTGTCCCCATCCCTATCCATTCCAGTCCTGCTCCAGGGGCGACTGCCTGGGTATAAAAAGGTGGGAAGACACCCCCTGCAGCCGGGAAGAAAGGAGTGTTACCATGAGAACAGGTGAAGCATTCTACGAGGACCTAAAGAAACTGGGGAAAAATGTGTATATTGGCGGGGAAAAAGTCGCCAGAGACGATCCCAGGCTTCTGGGGAATGTGAAAATCATGCAGCTCACCTTTGACCTGGCCCAAGACCCTGACTGGAAAGGGGTGATCACCGCCAAATCCTCCATAACCGGGCAAGAAATCAACAGGTTCACCCATCTTGCGCAAAACCCATGGGACCTTATGCAAAAGCAAAAAATGGTGCGGTACGGGGCCACCAGGGTGGGGGGGTGCATACAGAGATGCATGGGCCAGGACGCCATTACTGCCCTTTCCGTGGCCACCAAAGAGATGGACGAGAAGCTGGGAACCGGCTACTACGACCGGTTTATGGAGTATATCAAGGTATATCAGGAAAAAGACTGGGCTGCAGCCTGCGCCCAGACCGACATGAAAGGGGATCGTGTCAAAAGGCCCTATCAGCAAAAGGACCCGGACGCCTATGTCCATATTGTGGAGGAGAAAAGTGACGGCATTGTGGTAAGCGGAATAAAGACAGCCATCACCATGGCCGCTGTGGCGGACGAAATCATCGTAGTGCCCACCCGGGCCCTTACAAAAGAAGACAGGGACTGGGCCGTAGCCTTTGCCATCCCTGCCGACTGGGAAAACGTCCGCCTCATCACCCGGCCTGTGTGGCACAGGGAGAGGAAGAAGTTTAAGTGCCCCTACGCGGAGTTTGGTGTATCCGAATCGGTCATTGTTTTTGACAACGCCTTTATTCCCCAGGAAAGGGTGTTCATGTGCGGGGAATGGGAATTTGGGAGACGGCTTGCCCTCCTTTTTGCCGACTCCCACAGGTTCAGCTACACGGGATGCAAGCCCGCCCTCTCCGATGTCTTATGCGGCACCACCGCCCTGGTGGCGGAGGCAAACAACATTGAGCGCGCCTCCCATGTCCGCGAAAAGCTCTCCCATGTTGCCGGCATAGGAGAGCTGGCTTTTGCCGCCGGTATCGCAGCCGCCCTTTACGGAGAAAAGACCTCCTCCGGGACCTTTATCCCCAATGAGCTCTACGCCAACATCGGCCGTCGCCTTATGGGAGAGAATGTGTATCATGAATTCAACATCCTAACAGAGATAGCCGGCGGCCTGGCGGTGACACTGCCTTTTGAAGATGACTTTCTGTCCCAGGAGACCCAAAAAGACCTGGAGAAACTCATGCAGCGCAACCCCGACATGCCCTATGATGAGGCTTGCCGTGTGTGGCGCTTCGTGGAAAGTATGGCCGCTTCGGCCATGGCGCCCTGGAACCAGATCGCCGGTGTCCATGGTGGGGGGTCTCCCATCATGGAAACCATCACCCTGAATGCAGAAATCGATTACGAAGCAAAGAAAGATATCGCCAAATACCTCGCGGGGATCAACAAAGACCTGGACCAAAAAAAGGGGCTTAAAATGAAACCCTCCGTGCTAAACCCGGAATAAGGCCTCCCAAGAGGAGGGCGGTTTTGAGGACCCGCAAATGGCTCTTAGGATGAGATGGTTGGGCACGGCATGCTTCGAAATCGCCCTGCCCAACAAAAAGACCATTGTCACCGACCCCTATGTAGACGATTCCGTCAGCGCCCCCATCACTTCCGACCGGTTCGAGGGCTGCGATTACATCTTCCTTACCCACGGTCATTACGACCATATACTTGATGTGGGTAAGCTGAGTCGGCGCTTCAGTCCCAAGATCTTTTGCGGCCCCGTAGCCGCCAAATCCCTGTCCAGGTTTCAAGGGGTTGACCCGGGCTCTATCAACCATATCACCGCCGGGGACGTGATCCGTGAACCCGGGCTTACCGTGGAAATCCTGAAAGGGCAACATGTCGATTTCGCAAGCGAATACAAGCGGCTTACAGGCCGTGAACTCCCTGAAAGAGCCAAGGATCCCATGGCCACCGTCAAGGAAGCCCTTATGGTCATGTTGGGAACGGACCAGGTCCCTGAACGGTTCGGGGAGTGGATGGAAATTTACCCCCAGGGAGAACAGCTTAATTTTGTCTTTGAACCGGCTGGCGGCAGGCGGATCTATCTGGCGGGGTCTTACCCGGCCCCGAGCATTATTGAGACGGCCAGGCATGCAAGGGCCTATATCACCCTCCTCCAGGTCCTGCCCGGTAACACCGTTCACGGCATGGAAGAAGAAATCGCCGCACTGGCTATGGCATCAGGCTGTCACATCGTGATCCCTCAGCACCACGATCCCCTTTTTGAGGGGAGCAAAGAGACGGATATGTCCAGGCTCAAAGAGATCTTGACCGGCAAATCACAGATTATTTTCCAGGAACTTACTCCGGGCCGCTGGTACAGCTTCGACTAAACAGGGTCGTGTCTCGCCCGGCATATGCCCGGGCGTCAACCCTTGGGAGCCCTCGCCCATTCCGAGACCAGGAGGAAAAGCGCATGTGGCATGAATACAAAGAGGTCAGGAAAAAGCTCTATCCGGGAATTGATCAGGCGGAAAGCGTTAAAGAGGCCCTTGAAATCACCGCGGCCCTGGGAGATAAGGTCTATCTCATAGATGCGGTCACGGGCCGTGAATACACTTACGAGGAATCCAACAGGAAAGTGAACCGGGTGGCCCACAGCCTCATGGACCTTGGCCTCAGGCAGGGAGACCGAGTGGGTTTCTTCATGAGCAACAGCCCTCGATGCGTCTTTACCATATTGGGTATCTTCAAGGCCGGCATGACCGCCGTCCCCATCAATTACAACTTCCGGGAAAAAGAGGTCGCCCATCTCGTCAGCAAGGCCGAAATATCCACGGCCGTGGTAGACCCCAACCAGACCTACCTCGATATCTTGACCACCGTCTCCTCCCAAGCGGGGATACTCAAAGACATCCTTGTCTACGGTGAAGGGGAAGTAAAGGCGGCAAGTTCGCCTGCGACCATCCGGCGCATGGAACAACTCCTGGATGGTGCAAGGGACACGGATCCCGAAGTGTCTCTCAAGGGGGACGACCCCTGCGTGGTATTCTTTACCTCAGGGACCACGGGCATGCCCAAAGGGGCACCCATTACCCACAGGATATTCCTTCTGGCGGCCCAGAGTGTGCTCGCCATCCCCTGGACCGATTCCACGACGCGGAACTACACTGCCCTCCCCCTCTTTCATGCCAATGCCCAGCTTTACTCCATGATGGCCATGCGGTGCATGGGCAATTCCCTGGTTCTTTCCGACCGGTTCAGCCCCAAGAAATTCTTTAAAGAAATCAATCAATTCCAGGCCACCTATTTCAATTCCATAGGCGGGATGATGCAAATCCTTGATGCGGCCTTTCAAAATACTCCGGTGCCGGAACACACGGCAAAATACGTATTTGTGGGAGGGACCCCGGTGGAGCTTTGGCAAAGGTTTGAAAAGAAGTTCCGTGTCACCATCTTTGAGGGATACAGTCAAAGTGAATCACCTGTCCTCTTCCTCAATGCCGACCCGGATTCCGGGAAACGGAAAATCGGCTCTTTCGGTATCCCCGTATTTCCTGATCTGGGAAGAAAAACAGCCATCCTCGTGGCCGATGGTCATATGGGACGGGAAGGGGAGGATGTCACCGGGGAATTGATTCAAACCGGCTTTAACATGAAGGGATACTGGGGAGAAGAGGAGAAGACCGACGAGGTCTTTACCGACGGCTGGCTCCATAGCGGAGATGTGGTCCGAAGGGATGCGGATGGGTACCATTATTTTGTGGACCGTTTAAAATTCATGATCCGTAAAGGCGGAGAAAACATTGCCGCTTTTGAGATCGAGGACGTGGTAAACGGCTATCCGGGCGTATCCGAATCCTCGGTCGTGCCCGTACCCGATCCCTTAAGGGAGGAAGACATTAAGGTCTTTCTTAGACCCGTGGAGGGGGCGGAGATCGACCTTCCTGATTTTATCCGTTACTGCAAAGAGAAACTCTCCTACTTTAAGGTCCCCAGATATGTGGAGATTGTTGACTCTTTTCCCAAAACGGCAACCGAGCGAATCCAAAAGATGGAACTTAAAGAAAGGGAGAGGAAGCGCTCGGATCACGGCTGGGATAGAGACAAGGAAATGCCGGACTGGAAAAACGGCTAAGGAGGTGCCCGGTGATAAGTGACTTAACCCCCCTTTCCCTCACCCGCAAGCTCTTGAGATTCAACACCATGAACCCTCCCGGCCACGAAAGGGAGTGCGCCCAATACCTGGGAAGCCTGCTAGAAGGCGCAGGGTTTAAGGTTACTTTCTACGATTTTGCTGAGGCCAGGACAAATCTCATCGCCCGTCTAGAGGGCACGGGGCAAAAGTCGCCCATCTGCTTTACAGGTCATACCGACACCATCCCCCTTGGGGCCACGCCGTGGAAATGGGATCCCTTTACAGGAGAAACCCAAGGAGACAAGCTCTACGGAAGGGGGGCCAGCGATATGAAAGGGGGCCTCGCCGCCATGGTTATCGCCGCACTTCGTCTCGCCGAGGGGCCGTCTCCTCAGTCCGGAATCACCTTGGTCATAACGGCTGGCGAGGAAACGGGCTGCCAAGGGGCCTATCATCTGGCTCGACTTGACCGCGTCCTGGCTGCGGCAGGAGCCCTGGTGGTAGGAGAGCCTACATCCAATTTCCCCCTTGTGGGACATAAAGGGGCCCTTTGGTTGGAAGCGCGCACCACGGGAATTGCAGCACACGGCTCCATGCCGGACCAAGGGGTCAACGCCATATACAAGGCGGCCCGGGCAGTCATGACATTAAGCAATTACGATTTTGGAATCTCACCCCATCCCACACTGGGTCCTCCCACCCTTAACGTAGGGACCATCTCAGGGGGGATCAATATCAATTCGGTACCCGACGAGGCCCTCATAGGCATTGATATCCGGACCATTCCAGGGCAAACCAACAAGGCGGTCCATGAAAAACTTGCCTCCCGTCTCGGAGCGGAATGGGAGCTTAAGTCTTTGGTGGACGTGGACGGTGTGGCTACAGATCCAGCGGGGAGTTGGGTTCAGGACGTATTCCGCATTATGAAACCTTACCTAAAAATGCAACCCGTGGCCCGCGGCGGCACCTATTTTACAGATGCCTCGGTCCTAACCCCGGCCCTGGGCCAGCCCCCAACACTGATCTTGGGTCCAGGAGAACCCACTATGGCCCACAGGACGGACGAGTGGTGTGCGGTTTCTAAGATCGAAGAAGCCTCTGAAGCCTATCTGGAAATCGCAAAGCAGTGGTGCGGTCTCTAAGCAAGGAGAGTAACCGCGGGGACCCGGCCGCCAAGGAGATCCCGGCCAAGAAAGGCCTTTTTGCTTGACAACGTTCTGTGCTTTACTATAAAAACGGGTAGTCATAAGTTCACCGTATAGTCGGATTTGTGACCAAATCGTTCACTCCATATAACAGCCAAAAATCCATCAGAAATCCCAGGAGGCCCTTTGTCAACTTTTGTTCAGGTAAGCCACCCTTTTGGAGCCGAGGCAGTCGTTTTCAAAGAGGCTTTCATCCCTTCTGTCTCTTCACTATCAGACGCCCCTTATCCCGCTTTACGGCTGTCTGCGCCCTGGCTGGCGGAGGATCACCGCCTAGAGTAAAACACCAGATTATCCTTTGACTTGATATACTGTGGGAGCTTGAACCGGGAATTGACCGGTGGCACGGCCCTAAAGCAAATCAACATTTAATAGTGTGGTATCCTTTAGAGATCCCCTGCCAACAGGCGAAGACGATGAGAAGGCGGACATTCTTCTGAATCCATATGCCGTTCAGAATTAGAGGAGGACGCCTCACTATTGAATAATGTCAGGTGTGCTCATGTCTTTCATCCCCAGCAAAGTCAAAAACAAAGAACTTGTCGAGAGGCGGCGGAGACAGATCGTGCTGGCTGCCATCAAGCTTTTCTCCCGCAAAGGCTTTCACAAAACCAGCTTAAGAGAGCTGGCGGAAGAGGCCGGCATAAGCCATGGCAACATCTATGACTATGTGCGAAGTAAAGAGGATATCTTTTTCCTGGTCCATGAATTCGTCCACCGCCTCTTTGATGAAGCCATCACTCAGAGCATAAGAAATGTTGATGCCCCTCTGGAAAAACTCCGTCGCATGGTACGTGCCGAGTTCAATCTCATGTATCAGTGGTCAGATGCCATACTCCTTATCTATCAGGAGACCCACATCCTTAGTAATGCCCTTTTAAAGAGGCTTCTCCAAACAGAGAGAAAGCATGTCCAGCGCTTCGAGGCCGTTCTCAACGAGTGCATTCAGGCAGGAAGGCTGAGAGATGCCAATCTCAGGATTACAGCCAACTTAATCAAGATTATGGCAGAGACCTGGGTGGTCAAACGGTGGGATATTAGAGGAGAAGTGAGCCGACTGGAGATGGAAAAAGCCATCTTGGATTTGGTCTTTCACGGCCTCCTAAAAGGGGAAGAATTCGAGAGCCTTCCGCTCCAGCCCCGGAATATGCCCGAAGGCAAACTGGCTCTGGTCACCCACGGGGGGACGCTTTTGGGTCAAGCCCTTACCTCTTTTCTCCTTTCCAAGGGAATAAGCGTGGCGGTACACACCAAGAGAGGCAAGGAAGGCGCGGATATTTCCCGCTTTGCCGCTGAGGACAGGGGCAGGCTGAGGATTTACCCCTTGGAAGATCACGGGCCTTTAACAGCCCGACTCCTCAAGGGAATTACCGCTGATTTCGGTTCCTTTGACATCATCATTCAGGACGTGGGGATCGGCTATTTGAGAACCACCATCAGCGAAAAAATGAGGCTGCTGGCCTTGCAGGAACTGGAAACGAACCTCCAGCAGGCCCAAGGCCTGGCGTCATCTTTGGTAACGGAAATGGCCGAGAGGGGATCAGGCCATATCGTCTATCTGGCCCCCTGGGCCTGGGACGGCTATGCCGATCCCCTGCGTTATGAAACAGTAAAGGGTGGGACAGTAGCGCTTACAAGGGCTGTTGCCGACCGAACGGCGTCCTCAGGGGTGAACGTAAACTGTATTCTCCCCGGCTTTATCGGAGGAGCCAGGCCCCTGAGCATTGAAAAAGAAAAGGCGGACCAGTCCCTTGAACGCGTTCCCATGGGATGTTTGGGAGAGGTCTCTGATGTACTCAATGCCCTTAACTTCCTGATCTCTGATGAATCCAAATATGTAACTGGGCAGGTCCTAAAAGTAGGAGGAGGGCTGAATTAATCTCGGTCCGCCCTCAGGCGGCGGGGCGCATTGATTGTGGAGGATGCAAGGTTGTTCTCAATATCTCTCCGCGGGCTTTATTTGATCCATTTGACCGTGAGTTTATACCAAAAAGGAGGGGCCCATGAAGAAGCTTAAAAGTCAATGGGAGATTGTAGAAGAAACATCTCCGGAAGGCTTTAGAGAAATTCATTATAAGAACAGGCCGAAAAACCTCTTTGACATGGTAGAGGGGACCGTTTCCACATGGCCTGATGACATCGCCTTTATCGACGGAGAAGAGCGCATCACTTATGCTCAGGCCTATGAGGCGGCCAATCGCATTTCTGCAGCCTTACAAAGGGAATGTGCCCTTTCCAAAGGAGACAGGGTCGCCCTTTTATTGGGCATCGGAATCCCCTTTGCCCTGGCCTATCTGGCCGTCGTCCGCCTGGGTGCGGTGGTTGTCCCTCTCAATACCCGCTATAAGGGAGAAGAACTCTCCTATGAAATCAATGATTCAGGGGCAAAGGTGCTTATCAGTGAGAAGGCCCTTTATGAAAGCCTGGAGCCTTTGAGAGACAAGGTCATGACCCTCTCCCATGTCTTTATCCACGGTGGAGAGCCCTCTCCCGGAACCCAGTCCTTCAATGACTTGCTCCACTATAAGACCGAGAGGTTCGAGGCGCCGGAGATCTCTGAGTGGAATCTCTTGAACATCATGTACACCTCGGGCACCACAGGAAAACCCAAGGGAGCTATGCAGACCCACCGGGGCATTATCGGTACGGCCATGATGACATGCGAATTCATGAATTATAGACATGATCGTGACCGGGTTTTGTGCGTGGTGCCCCTGTTTCATGCCACCGGTTTGTCCATGAACCTGATGGCTCCTCTTTACGGCGGGGTCCCAGTGGTCTTCTTGAACCGATTTCAGTCGGAGGAGGCCCTTAGGCTTATTCAGAAGGAACGCATAACCACCATGATTTCGGTGATTACCGTATACTGGTTGATGCTGAATCACGAGAACTTTGAGAACTACGATCTTTCGAGCCTCAGGGAAATACTCTACGGCGGGTCCCCGGCCGCAGCCGATGTTATCCGGGAGATGCGGGAAAAACTCCCGGGCGTGCTGATCCACAACGGCTACGGTCTCACGGAGACCCACGCCTATGATACCCATCTCCCGGATGAGGACGCCCTTTCCCATGTTGAATCCGTAGGTCAAATCCTGCCCCTGGTGGACATGAAAATCGTGGATTCCCAAGGCAGGGAAAGGCCTCCAGGGGAGCCCGGAGAACTGTGGATCAAGGGCTGTAAGGTGGTACGGGGGTACTGGAACAAGCCGGAGGCCAATAAGGAAGCCTTTACAGACGGTTGGCTTCACACAGGGGACATGGCTCGCATCGATGAAGAGGGTTATGTCTATATCATGGACCGCTTCAAGGATATGATCAACCGGGGAGGAGAAAAGATTTACAGTATTGAAGTGGAAAACGCCCTGTACGCCTTTCCAAAGGTCCTGGAAGCGGCCGTATTCGGAGTACCCGATGAGGTCTTCGGCGAACAGGTCAAAGCGGCCGTGGTACTTAAACCCGGACAGGAGACCTCTGAAGAGGAAATCAGGGCCTTCTGTGCCCAACACTTGGCAGATTACAAGGTGCCCAGGTCCTTTATATTCCTCGATGAGCTCCCCCGGAACCCGGGGGGCAAGGTGGTGAAAGCCAGATTGCGGGATCTATGAAAGTCCCCCAACCTCGGTCAACCATGGCAAAGGTGAGAGCAGAAAAGGCGGATTGCAATGGCCCTATTGACCACAAAGAGTCTAAGTAAGAGTTTCGGCGCCCTCCATGCGGTCTTTCGTGTTGATTTTGAGGTAAAGGAGGGCAAGGTCTATTCTATTATAGGCCCCAACGGGGCGGGC